>Ga0233415_10001430_pt1 | contig 10356 bp, 14 predicted proteins | sample Na_anoxic_12_MG_FD_188631 | JGI IMG/M metagenome (GOLD analysis project Ga0233415, IMG submission 188631) | Seawater microbial communities from Saanich Inlet, British Columbia, Canada - Na_anoxic_12_MG | ecosystem: Environmental > Aquatic > Marine > Inlet | place: Canada: British Columbia...
AAAAACAGAATAATTGACATTACTAGGTCTGGAGCTAAAAAAGTTGTTGCAGATAAACGTCCTATAGGAGAAGAAGAAATTGTAGAAGAAGAAGTTGTAGAAGAAGAAGTTGTAGAAGAAGAAGTTTTTGATTTAAGTGACTTAGAGTCTGATATTAAAAAGTCTGATGAAGAAGGAACATTACTAGATAACCTTGAAAAAAAGGCATACAGCAATGGGAAAGAAGGAATGATAAGGGTTGATAAAGAAAACCAAAACACACTAGTATTTGAAACTAACGATGAGATTATAGAGTTAGGTAGAAAAGATGAAATTGGTAAAAACACATTGGCTTCTGTAGATATAACTTTAATGCCACCAGAAGGAGTTGACGTTGCTCCTGTTGGAACTACTAAAGGAGATAAGCCTTTAGATGTGTTTACTGTTGATGGTGTTGATTATACAATAACAGGTAGGCGTAGAGATAAAAAAGGAAAAGCCGTAGTTAGAGTAAAAGAAGTTGAAAGTGGATTAGACAGAAGGCTTGTTGGGGAAAAAGCTGAAAGAATACTAAAAGACGAGGCGTTAAGAAGAGAGAAGAAGCCTCAAGAAATAAAACTTACAGTAGAAGGAAAAGAAACTGTAAAGCCTGTAGTTAAAAAGAAGTCTAAAAAAGAAGCTCAAGAAGAATACGATAAAAAGACTTTAGCTGAAGTTGAGGCAATGGAGAAACAATCTGAAGAGGACGTTGCTGCATTTGAAGAAATGGCTATTGAAGATGCTGTGTCTAAATCTAGCGATAAAGACATTGTTCAGGTTGGCCAGAATATATTTCAAGTTACTAAAAAGAAAGATGGTTCTTTTTCTGTATCTCAAATGAGAGATGATGGAAAACTAATACCGGTGAAAGACGAATTATCCAGAAGAAAGCCAATAGGTGTTTTTAAATCTAAAAAATCAAATGAAGAAAGAAGAGCTATAACTGAGGCTGAAAAATTAATAAATGAATTTAAATCTCAAGAGCAAGATAAGATATTAGACTTTTTAGACAAAGCTATATCCGCAACCTCTAATAAAGGTAGGGCTTTTGATTCTACATTAGGCATACCTATGTTTGCTGCTAACAGTAGCCTTAAAATCGTTAGAGCATCATATAAAGCAGGAAAGACTATTTTACAAGCTATACAAGATGCGTTAGAAAACTTAAGAAGTCAAGGATATAATCCTAATGAGTATGATTACAAACAATATGTATTAAATCAATTAAAAAACAAACAAGATGCCATTTCAAAGTCAAGCACAGAGAAGCAAGTGCTACCAGATGCTTCAACAAGCAAAGAAGAGGGGGGAGACTCCAAAGTGGGACTGCAGCAAGTGGGAAAAGGAGACACTGAACAAGTCACTACCGACACGCAAGTCGAAGAAGGTAAAACGGAAACCGATACAACTAGCGACAAGACTGCGGAGACAGATACTAAACAAGTAACAGAGCCTACCTCAACAGAGGAAGGTATGAGTGTGAAAAAGTCTCCAAGTGTAAACAAGATATTAGGAAAGAAAAGAACTAAAGTTACAGTTGATGAGTACTCTGCATTAAAGACTCAGATTAAATTAGAAGCTAGAGCTGCTAAAGGAGCTGTGCAGGATTTAAAAAAGAAACGTAAAGCAGTAAACGCTGTAATAAAGTTATTTTCTGATAAGAGAAAAGGAGTTATTTCTCCACAAAAACTTCAAGCTGTTCTTAATAAAAGTGAGAGAACAAACTTTTATACAGAAAAATCTGTAGATGAGTTTTTAAACTATATGGAAAAAGTATTTAATGATGCCGAACACATTGTTAAAGAAAAAAACGCAATAAATATTCAAGGCAAAATAAAAAACGCTATAAACAAAAAAACAAATAATGATTTACGATTATCTGCATTAGCTTTTTTGAATATAAACCCTAAAATGGTTCAGGATATTGATGCTTATTTAATTACCGCCAATAATATTCTTAATGGATTAAAGCCTACAAAAGTATTTAAAAAAGGAGGCAAGGTCTCCTTAAAGCAATCTAGTCCCTTTAATATACAAGAAGTAAATTCTTACACATCTAAAGAAAATGATTTAAAAGAGCAAAGAGACTTAGATAGAGCTAGAGAGTATTTTCAAAAAGCAACTGGTTTAGATTCTTCAAACATGACTTTAGAGCAGATGCAGAAATTGTATACCGAGACAAAAGAAAAAGAAGTTGACAATATTGAGATAGAAAAAAGAAAAAAAGAAATAAACAATGCATTATCTCAAGCATTTAATGATGCTAAAAATAATTTAAAAAACAACACATTAACTGCCTCTAACAAATCGGATTTAAATGAGTTGCTGAAATTAGACTTAGACTCTTTTAATACCAAAACAAAAATGCAGTTGCTAGATGTATTAATTAATTTTAATGTAAATGGCACTTTATCAGGAGCAAGGTCTTTAATAGCTAAGGCAAAAGGAGCTCAAAATACAGAATCTTTAGTAAAAAGAGGTATAAAATCTGTTGAATCATCTAACTATCTTGGAAGAGGAAGAAACAAAAACCTAACAACATTAAACCTTGTTTTTAATTTAATGTTTAAAGGTGAGAAGAAAGCTGGAATAGTGATGGATGGAATTGGTCTTACATCTATAATAAACGGAGCAAGCGATGCAACTAAAAAAGTTGAAGTATTTGTTAAAAAATATGCTGATAAATTTAAAAATAAAAAAACAAAAAAAGGAAAATATTTAGATACATATAATTCAGTTGAAAGAGCAACCTTAGCTGAGCTAAGAAGAGTTGAGGTTGATTCAGATTTTTCAGAAGAACAACAATTTGAAAATACAAAATCTCTTTTAAAAGAATCATACGAAACATTATTAAATAGCGATAAAAAAATAGAACAAGAATTAGGTAAGGTTTATAAAGAGGCTTACGACAAAATTGTAAATAACTCTTCAAACATATCTGAAGTCGAATCTAAATCTGATCCTGTAAACCTAGAAGGAGTGACGTACCTTACTGAGGAGTGGGCTAAAAATTACGATGCAATTTCTGAGACTCAAACATCTATTTATAATTCAAAACTTGGTCAAGATATCAACTATACACCTAGAGGATATACGGTAATAGATGCTGATTATAGCGAAAAAGCAAGTGATGATGTTGATTTAGAAAAACCACTATTTACTATTCCCTCAAGGACAAACCCATATGATAAAAAATCATCGGTTTTATTTGAAGCCAATAGAACAGGGAAGCTTCCTCCAGGGAGAGTGTTGAACCTTAGTTTTGAAACTAATAATATTAATAAATTAAAAGCCGCCTTAATAGACATTAATACAGCAGAAGGCATAAGACAGGTTCAAGGTGCTTTTGATTCGCCTAGCTTTAATAAGTTATTTCCTAATAGAGACAGTAGGAACATGATTAAAAAGAGAATTGCTAAGTATATTGATTTAAAAAGAGGAAACAAATCAATTACTGAATCAGAACAAAAAGCATTAAGACAGATTAATAGAATTGCTGCAGCAGGTGTGGCAAGGTCTTTAGGTGGACCAACACAAGCAGTCAAGCAAATGGTTCCTTTCGTTAATACAGTTACAAACGCAGGTTTAATAGCAACAACACAAGCTGCTAAGGTTATGCTTACAGAAAAAGGAAACAAAATTATTAATGATTCTGGTATGCCAATAGCAAACAGAGGTATTCAGTCTCAAGGAGATATAGATAACTTAAATTCTCTCATAGAAAAACAAGCTAGAACTTTGTTTGGTAAAGGATTTGATAAGATAGATAAATTAAATAAAGCATATTTAGATATCTTTTTAGTTAAGTCAGATGTCATGACAGCTAGAACATCATTTTTAGCTTACTACATACAAGACATGGCTAGGAAAGGAGTTTCTTATTCAGAGATAGATTGGACTAAGCCTCTTGACAAAGACTCTATGAATACGGCTCAAAGAAAAGTAGATAGACAGCAGAATACATCTGATCCTGATTTACAAGGGGATTTATTTACAAATCAAGATATCAGTAGTCAATTGGTAAGAAAAACTTTATTTCCTTTTGCAAACTTTTTGATAAATCAAAAAAATAGAAGTTACGCAGATGTTAGTACTTTATTTTTTAATCCAGCTGCTTTAGAGGGAGAGAAAACAACAGCTTTAAGGTCTATTGCTGGCCTTGGAGTTGAAACAGCTACTTTCGGAGCCCTTGGTTATGTTATAAGTAATTTTTTAGCATCGACCATAGCTTCTTTGATGGGAGGAATAGAAGATGAAGAAGAAGAAAAGAAAAGAAAAGGATATCAGATAACTGGTAGAGTTGGAGGTGCTATTTCAGATATAATAGTTCCTTTACCTGTGCTCAACGATGTTTCTCTTGGATTGGTAAATGATGTTATGGGAATGTTTCAAGATGGAGAAGATGAAGGAGATGTATTTAAATTTTTTGCAAAAGACCAAAAAACTTTCTTAGAGCAATTAGGTGTTTTAGGTATTTCTAGTGGAAAGCAATGAAAGCATACGAGATGGTTCAGTTAGCTAGAACAGGAGTAGCAATAAATGAATACATGGGTAAAAAATCTACTGCAGAAATAAGCGAAGACGCTAGAGAAAGAATGGGTACAGTTGCTATGGTTTATATATTAAATCAATTGGGTGTTGGTACTTCTGAAATGAACTATATGTCAGAGAGAGCTTTAAAGTTAGCAAAGAAAACTAGGTTCAAAAAACCTATACAAGTAGATAAACCTAAAAAAACCAAAACAAAGGGGAAAAAAAGTATGTCTTTAAAATTTGGCTCTAAGAAAAAGAAATCTTTTAATCCATCAAGGTTTGGTGATTAGAATTATCAAGCAACTGTTGAAGTTTTCTTATTAATTTAAAATCAGGTCTTGGCTTTAGTTTTTATTTTAAAATTTGATTAACAATAGTTGATTTCATTTTAATTCGTTTTCAGTTGTTTTTTTAAGGTCTCTAAGTATATAATTAATTTCTTTAATTTTAATATTTAATTCCTCATAATCTCCATCTACCAAGCATTCATATATATCGTCAGTAAGATTATTAATGTTTTTCATTGTGACATTAATAAAACCTAATGATGTTTTTTTATATTTAAAGGTTGGCATTATGGTTTATAAAATTACAAAAAATTATTTGTTTTTAATTCGTGATTTTTTTTCCTTAATTTTCTAATTAAGATTTTTAACTTTTCTATTTCAGTTTCTTGAGCTTCATAGATTTCATCTGAGTGTTGATATAGGATGCCTCTATTTATAAACTTAACATCAGTGGATCTTTTTAAAACTTCTATTGAAACATAGTACTTATTGTGGATGGCTGTTAATTTTTTTAATCTTTCTTCAGGTAATTTATTTTTCTCAGCTTGTTTTTTTACTGCTTTAATTTCCTTTAATCTTTCTTCTAGTAACTTTATTGGTTTTGTTATCATTTTATATAAAATTCATTATTAGATATTGTATCTAAGTATTCATCTAAATCAATTTCGTAAACATCTACTAATATAGATGGAGATGTCTTTGCTCTAAAATATTCTATTTTAAAGAATGTAGGCTTTTTATTTTGATTATGAACTACACCTGATATTTTTACTATTTGTTTATTGGTTTCCGGTAAACCATAAAGCTTGTCAATTTCACTAGTTATCATTCTTCTAACCTTTGGCTCAAACTCATATATTTGTTTGATAAAATACTCGTCTAATTCAAATTCATCCACCTTTGTATACTTCTGTTTTACATCCATGTTTTTTTAATTCTTTTAATCTATATTCTTGTAGAGCAGACACCCTGCCCCCTGGCTTTTTTACTTCTGAAAACAACACATCACAATTAGGAGGTATAGCTATCAAATCAGGTATACCATTCTTATTGGTTTTAATAAGCTTGATTACATAGTAACCCTCTGCTTCTAATTGATCAATCCGTTTCTTTTGTATGCGTTGTTCGGTCATTTTACTTCATCTTTATACTTATCTTTTAGTGTTACGAAGTGATAGTCTGTCTTGCTTAGTTTTAAGTCAAGTAAATCTTGCTTCACTTCTTTTCTTTTTGTTGACACTGGTAGTTTATCTATCAGTTGTTGCAGCTTCTGTATTAGTTTTCTTCTATACATATCTATTTGTTTTTAATTTGCTTTACAAAAGCAATCTGTTTCAATATCAAACAAATCACATTGTTGTTTACTAAGTTCGTGTATGTCGTGAGCTTTAGTAAAAGGTCTTTTTGCCATTTTAACAAGTTGCTCAATACTTACGTTTGTTCTTAAATCAAATCTTGGTGTAATTTCAGAACTATAATTAGATTCCATATTCAACCACCAATCAGCAGCTTCTGGTCTTTCTTTTATTATAGTAAGACGTTTCTTTAATGACTTCTTAAAACATAAATCACAATTACCTTCATAATCTTTTAAAGTTAAATCAAATGATTGCCTATCCCACCAGTCTCTAATAAATTTATTGTCTACCTTTATATCATAAATTAAAGGATAAATAATGTTGTTTTGTTTTGCAGTATTGCTTTCCCTATGTCTTTCGTCATATCTAATACCCATAGCAGTATAAACTTCTTTATACCCTAAAGACTTAATATATTTGTTAATAGGAGCTAATTTAAGCTCCCTAGTGCAGTTAGAAGCCATATTGTTAGGTAGTGGGTATTTTTTTAACATATCTTCAAATGGCTTACCATTTCTACTTGCAGTATTATAATTAACAACCTTAAATTTAGTACCTACTCCTTTCTCATACACAATATCAGCTTCAAGCCAGATAATATTTAAATTCCATTCTTTATCGCATTTATTTATAAAATCTAAAGTTTCTGGTAACTCTTTACCAGTATTTGCAAATATAAATACTTTATCAAAATCTTTGTACTTAGGATGTTCTTGTAACATTCTACCCATAAAAGCAGATGTTCTTCCACCACTAAATGTACAAACTAATAGTTTTTCCATAATTGTTATTTAATTTAAAGTTAATAAATCTCTTTTAAAGTGTTTCAAGGTGTAGTCTTTCTTTTTACTCACTGCCTTGTATATTTTATCTTCAATACCTTTAGATGTGAATATCCAAAATATTTCATTTTCTGGTCTATCTTTAGTCGTCATACGATCACGACTTTGCCAATAACTTGTTGCGCTAAAATCTATATTATAATATACTAAATACTTGGCTTCTCTTAAACTTATACCTTCTCGCCCACTAACAATTTGCAATGCAATAGATTTGTCTGTGGTGTTGAATGTTTCTAAATCAGTACACACATGGTCACCATAAACTTGTTTTATTGCATTAAGCTCCTCTTTAAACTTATAAAAGATGCCTATTTTATTAGAACAAAAGTTATCATATATGTATTGAGCTTTGAATGTGTCAAGCACCATTGAATTGCCACTCTCAAACTTTACCGTACCGCTATACATTTGATGTAGCTTCTGCATCAATTTAACGCTTGTGTCGGCCAATATAACATCTTCCTTTCCCTCAACAACCAAATACTTTGTTAGTTTGTTACAGAGGCTGTAAATTGATTTAGGAGCATCTACCCTAAGTATTTTTTCTGTAATAGATGATTCAAATCCTGCTTCCTTTTGAGTATATGAAATCATATACTTGTTCATCTTCTCTAAAATAGATTGCTTACCTTCTGAGTAATCATTAACCATAAATGATCCAATGCGCTTTGTCTTTAAAACGACATATTCTTTTGCAAACTTGTAAAAGTTTGCGTATTTCCTGAAAGGATTATTAGATATACCATATACTTGATGGTATATTTGACTATAGGATTCTGGTGTTGGTGTTCCTGACAATAGAATTATATAAGGATCGTTTTTAATTACAAACTCTTTTACTAGTTTAGCTCTTTTACTTGGCTTAGGAAAAGCACCCATACTATGGGCTTCATCACAAACAATTGCATCCCAACCTTTTAAGTCAACCTTATGAAGAGATTCGTAGTTTATAACAAAAATTTCATAATCTGGATTTAACAGCTTATAGTCTGACTCAATGCTTCCTATAGCCTTCTTCTTTGTGATAAACAATACCTTGTTCACACTCATCATTTCATTTAAAATACCTAATGAAGTAAGTGTCTTTCCAGTTCTTACCTCCATAGATAAATAGACAAAGCCGTATTTAAACAAATATTCAACTCCTTTATTGATAATATTTTTTTGATAGCCTCTAAATTCAATCATTTAATTTAATTTAATTTTTAAATTACCAACATTAAAACGTTGGTCAACAGTCTATAAAACACATTAAAACGTGTTTTTATCTTAGTGTTAGCCACAATTACCTAAATTTTTTAAGTACTCGTTCCATTCTGCTGTAACATCACTATTGCCAATTACACCTGTTCTTATTGTTTCTTCAAATGTATATAAAAATTCAGGCAACAGTTCACGTTGTTGGCTAACAGCACATAAAAACAATAAATCTTCAGTTATTGCACTTGCTTTTGGCTCATCTATGCCATATTTTTCTAATACACTATATATTTTATCTTCCATAATTTACTGTTTTTATCTGCGTTCCGTTATAGACAATTAAAATTATCTTGTTCCATTTCTACTTAAAACAATCCATAAAATAAACATTAAGAATACTAATAAGGGTATTATAATTACCATAATTTTAAAAGTGCATAACAACGTATATAATCTATTGCTATTATGTCTAACATTAAAAGTTAATTATTATTTATTTACTATTTTACTTACTCAATTTTTATGCTTATTTATACGCAACATATCATATACAATTCAGTTAGCTACAATTACTCTTCAATAATTGGTTGCCAACATTTATGACACATTCCGTGTTCTCTGTCTTTATCATCATAAGGCTTGTTGCACTCGTAACAGTAGCTAACATTGTATAAAAAACATTGCTCTGCTTGGTGCTGTTTACCAAATAATCCATTCTCTTCTTGTTCGTGGGCTTCCCCAAATAATTCGTTATCCATATCGCTACGATTTTTTATACTTTTAAGTTAGGCACAATAAAAATTATACTATTTTACTTTTTAAAACTTCGTAGGCTTCAATCTGTTTTTTGAAGTATGGTTTTTTACCATTCATTAAATTGCATATTAACAACTCTAGTTCTTTGGCTGTTTCTTTTTTAATAGTTATTGTTTCAATCTTCATAATTTTAAAAGTGCATAACAACGTATATAATCTATTGCTGTTATGTCTAACATTAAAAGTTAATTATTATTTATTTGTTACTTTACTTATTCAATTTTTACGCTTACTTATCCGCAACATATCATATACAATTCAGTTGTAAACAATTAGGGTTTATCGCCTAAAAAAGAAAGTCCGTCATATAAGTATAGTATTTTATATATTACATTCTTAACCCCAAGCAAAGGAAATATAAGCCAACATAGTATTGTAGGTATAATAAGAATGGTTACTACAAGAAACACCCTAACAGTTAACAACAACACATATAAAACATTAAATAGTGTTGTTTTTTTAAATGGTTTTCCGTTTATTTCTAAATTTAATTTCATATATGTTTATTTAAGTTATTAATCATTTAACGTTTCATATCTGTATCACGTTTCAGTTAATTGCCAAACTCTATTTCGTTAGTAAACGCTCTATAAAGAAGGTCTGTGCTATACGTTTGGTTATTCTTTTCATACCAAAGTCCGTTAAAGGCTGGTTCATATCCTTTACTTTGTGTCCATCTTTTAAATTCCTTACTTTTTACACTTGGCAACGTAACCACAACATCGGTTAAAGTTAATTGCTTGTTTAGTTCTTCTATCAAACTATCAGTTTTTATTAGTTCTGTAATTGGTTCGTTTTCTCTATGAATTATACTTTGTGGTTGCCCTAATTCACATATTTCAATTATTTTATTTTTAATTTTCATTTAATTATTGTTTTATTTATCCGCAACTAACCTTAACCATATACGTTAGGCGTAATTATTGCTTAGGTATTCTTTTAATTCATCCCCTGTGTAAAAACCTAAAACATAATCTTTGTTTTGCTCTACAATTTCTTCAATTTCGCAATCACTACACCTAACATCGGGTAAAATTAATTTAACCTCTTCAAGTGTTTTTATAATTTCATCACTATTTATACTAATAATATAATTAGGTATGTTAATTTGACTTATTACTTCAACTATTTTTATTAAATCATCAATGTCTTTTACTTTCATAATATTTTGTTTTTTTAAATTAAACTAATCTTACCCTTTTAAGTTGTAAACAATTTACTTACCTCTTGGTACAAAGAAAGTCCAAGTCTTTGCTTGTGGGTGTTCTGCTCTCCAAATTTTGTATTTTATATATCCAATTC
>Ga0233415_10001432_pt1 | contig 10355 bp, 6 predicted proteins | sample Na_anoxic_12_MG_FD_188631 | JGI IMG/M metagenome (GOLD analysis project Ga0233415, IMG submission 188631) | Seawater microbial communities from Saanich Inlet, British Columbia, Canada - Na_anoxic_12_MG | ecosystem: Environmental > Aquatic > Marine > Inlet | place: Canada: British Columbia...
TTCATGGAATTTCAACTAGTGTTCATTAAACAAACAATTATTATTTGATATAATTTTATATCGCGTCAATAAATTAAAAATTCTCAATATTCCTAGCAATATTTCGAAATCAGTTGATTTTTGCTAGCATTCTACATGCTGCGCAAAGAGATTGATTTGATGGAGCCTGACACCGTTCACAGTTAAAAATATTTGATTTCTGAATTGAATTGATCTGTTTTAGCTTTGTTATATTAAAAATTAATGATCCTCTGGGATCTCGTTTCTTTAAATTTTCCATGAGAGAAATTAAATCAGAGCGTATTGATTGATTTGAATAAGGACATGGCGTTGATATAATAGGAAGACTGTTGATTTTCACATATATCCGAATTAAATCTTCTGATATTCGTGCTAAAGGTTTCAAGAGTTGAGGGTTTCTAGTTTCTCTCGAAAGGAAGTCAGAATTTTTTTTATCCAAACTTAACTGTGGTCTACCCCTGATAATATTCAAAAGGATTGTTGTCGATTCATCCTCTAAGGTTGTACCTAGTGCGATAAATGGAGTTTTCAATTCCCGACAAATTTTAAATAAAGCATGTTTCTTCAAGATACCGCACATCATACAAGGAGTAAAACCTAAATTATTTGAAGCTGATTTCTTTATTAATTCAGGAAGAGAATATTCAAAAATTGATGAGTAGTCCCTGTAAATAATATCTAAGCTAGGGTAGGTGTGTTTTAAGGCATTAATTACCTGGTGACGTTGAGATTGAATTTCAGGTATCTGTTCCTCTAATAAAATGGCTTTTATGTCAGGTATCTTCAGTTTTTTTTGGTTTTTCAGAAGAACATTGAATAGGGTAATACTATCTTTTCCCCCAGAAACTGCAACAGCTAAGGGGTTTCCACGAGCTGCACGTGGGAAACCCCGAATAATTTTTTTTTCTAGATAGATAGAAAAACAGGTAGAGCAATAATTCTGTGGATATGGAGTAAATGGATCAATATACTTACCATTTTCCCCACAATTACAGAATGTCATGAATTTCTCCCTCTATGGTCAGACTGCCAGTTATCATCATCGCTAAGCAATAAATTGTTCAGCTCCATCGGTAAAACCGTCATCATTCCATAAAGATTCCCTTAAATAACCCTGTATTTAACTCAGGAATAATTAGGGCCATGAAAGAAGAATTTCCTTCTAAAAGAAGGTCTTTATTCAGGCCTTAACAATATTTCTACAAGGGATATAATTGGAGGAAATTTAAGAAGGCTATCGAGAAAAATAAGCAATAAGGATAAATAGGAGTTTTATCTGAATTTAAAGATATCGAAGGATGTGACGTATACATTGAACTCTGAACCTATTCTAGATCTGAATAATAAACCTTTGATCGGCATGATTCATCTACCCAACTTGGAAAATTACCTTTCCCCTAGTTTTGATTTCGATGATTCATTTAGGATAAGTATTGCAGATACACTGACTCTGAAACAGGCAGGGTTCAAAGCTATTCTTATTGAGAACTTTCACGATGTCCCGTTTCCAAAATCACGAATTGATGACGCCAAGTTTTTGTTAATGAGTAAGATTGTCGATAAAATCATTAAATCTGTACCTGATATGATTATTGGGGTCAATATTCTTAGAAATGCATGTACTCAAGCACTTACATTGGCAACAATAAATAAAGCCAGTTTCATACGTTGTAATATCTGGGAAGGAGCCTACGTCACGGACCAAGGTATTATTGAAGCTGCAGCATCACAAGTAATGCGTGAAAAGCAAATCTTAAGATCTTCCGTAAAAATTCTAGCTGATATAGGAGTGAAACATGCTTCTCCTCTCGGCCAATTCTCCTTAGAAGAAGCAGCTCAAAATGCGATTCATAGAGGGAGAGCTGATGCAGTCATTCTGTCTGGAAAAGAGACGGGAAAAATGATCGCAATTGAAAAATTAAGAAATTTTGTGCAGAAAATACATATTAAACCTCTTCTCGGGAGTGGAATCACATTTGAAAACCTGAATAGTGTTTTTCCATATATTTCAGGAGCAATTATAGGTAGTTCCTTGAAATATGATTCTACGAATCTCCATTCACCAATCGATTTAGAGAAAGCAACAAATTTGATGAATTACTGGAACAAATTGAGTGAAAAAGAAGATTAAGGATTATAGATGATAAGGAAACTAACTATTGACGATTAATCAGAACCATCCATCTAAATAGAAAGTAAGATTACTTATATTTCTTAGAAGTTATTAGTAGACCAAGAATTGTAAGTATAATCATAATTTCAAATCCTGGTGTTGATAAATTTTCTGTTTCATCTGATGTTGTTTGTTCAGTAGTTGTAGTTTCAGGAGATACAGTAAAAATATCAATTTCATCATAATGAGTATTACCTGCAACGTCCGTAACGACCACTCTAATTTCATGCATGCCAGCAGTAGTAATTTCAGAAATTATTGATCCATTACTCTTAAATCCAATAGAAATACCATCAAGAAGGACGTTAATGGAATAATTATTTTTTTCAACAACAGAATATTGAAGAACAATATCATCTTCTGAAAGAATAAAAGTGTCATCAGAACTAGGTCTTAAAATGGTTACAATGGGTGCTATATAGTCTGTTTCTAGAGTAAAAAGAGAAGAATCGATAACTATAATCCCTTCATCAACCACTAAGTCGTTGTATGTTGCCTCATATGCATAAGAACCATCTGGAATATCAAATATAAAACCAGAACCAATGTAATCAGTTGAACATGTACCAATTAATGTACCATCATTTTTATAGAGAAATATCACAACATCGGGGATAAAAATATGAGAAGAGGATTCTTGAGCATTAAATCGAATATCTCCATAATCACCTTGAAGATCCCAATTATTTGGGTAAGAAGATACTGAAATTGAATATCCATCTGAAATTAAATTACCCGAATCAACTTCTACTCCTTGATAAATGGCTTCCCAAGCAAATTCTCCAGTAGGAACATCATAGAAAATTAGCATTCCTGAGGTATTTGTTGTTGCGTTTTCATAAAAAGTCCCATTTATAAAATAGATATTGATAGTAACATCTGAAACTAGCCCTTGATGAATATCAGAACTATTTATAGCTTGAAAAGAGAAATCATCTTCATCGAGTTCGTTATCAATGACACCATTAGACGCATAAACTTGCACATCCTCCGGTCCATCATATAAATCTCCAGTATCTTCTTCAGAAGGAGCTAAATATGCTATCGACTCTTCTATTGCCCCATATAAATAAGAACCATCACCAAGAAAAGTTTCTGCATCATTTATTAAAGAACCTAACCATCGTTGTGGAAATTGGTCGAAATACCCCTTAGTGATAACGATATAGAGAAAAGAATACTCAAATATTTCATAAAGAGAAATATAGGTATCCCCGTTCTTATCTGCCATTATTGCAGATGAAAGCATATGTAATGCTCTATAAGTCGCCCATGGCCAGTATGAGTGCTCCGTTTTCGCATGACCACCTTGAGAATCGGCGCAAGATGTGTAAATTACTCTATTCTGCTCTGTTAAGTCGTCAATCATAGATCCTGAGTGACAAGGACCTAAAAAAATGTACATTTCCTTACAAATAATAGTGTCTAAATAAGTGTCAAACTGATTAGCGGAAATGCTATCAAAGTATGTTCCCATTGAATCCCACCCTCCATGACCAGTCCACCAAATTAGTACTTCATCGTCTGCATCAGCAAAAGAAGCAATCTCACTGATAGCCCATTCTATATTTAATCTAGATGTTATTCTATCAACAGGTATATGCTTCCCAGTTAATGGATGAAGTGTTCTAGGAGCCACTAGATACAGATTATCCGAGGTATAACTATAAAAACTTATCAGCGTCGTATACATGGCATAAGCATCAATAGTGAATCTTGGTTCGAACTCCCCAGCAACAATTAGACCATAATATTCTGTAACACCATCTGCTATGTTCGTGTCTAATGTTACTCCTAATTTCACATTTATTTTAATATCGGTTATCGGAATTGTTTGTGTTAGAGTTTCACATCCATTTTTCATGACTTCTATACTATATGTCCCTACTCTGGTATTCGGTAAATCTATACGTCCACTAACATCAGTTTGTATCCATTTAGACCAAGGTTCATCATCAATTTGGTAACGTACGTATACTGCACCGATTTGATCCTCACTTATTTCGGGAAGTGAAAAATATAGACTGATGGTACTAGAATCTTCTGGATTTAATGTCACATAAACAGTATCTATATCACCAACGTAGTTAACTTCTGTTGAGGTAGTTGTATCTTTATAACCCTCTTTCGATACGGTGATATTATACTTCCCAATAAATAGGTTTTTAGCAATAATTTTCCCCTCTATATCAGTATAATTAAAGCTACCAGTAAATTCTCCAAGTATTCTCACATAAGCATCTTGAATTGGGGTTCCATTTTTATCTTTAACGAAAACATCCACAATTCCTGTACCAGGAAGGGCTCTAGCATCATTTTTGAGAGAGATAATTAATTCATCAGAATCTCCATCAAATGATATCAAACTCAATAAGGATTCTATTAAATAACCCTCTTTAAGTATATATAAGTTATAATTACCGATTCTTAATCCTGTTATATTTGTAAAACCGTTTTCATTAGTGAAATAGGTGTTTAGCAGATTTCCTTCATCATTATAGATTTCTATATAGGCGTTTTCAAGAGTATGAGTACTATTTTTGATATAAACCTCGAAAAACCCATCATTACTTAGTTCTGCTCTTAAGAAAAGTGTGATTTTAGCCATTCCTTCAGTACCTAATTTAATAGAGGCACGTTCAGGAATATAACCCTCTACTGAAGCGAAAATGAAATATTCTTTTCCAATTATTAAATTGGTTGCGTTATATAATCCGTTAACATCGGTAATTAAAGTTACTAGTAATAAATCTTCTGAATATATTTCCACGTTTGCATCCTGAATTGGTTTCCCATTTTCGTCTAATACATTACCATAGATAAATCCGTCACCAATTGATTCCAACAATAAGAAATTTAGTCTATCCCCGTCGTCAGGATAATCAATTTCTGTTATTTGAAATTGCTTAGTATAATCTGAGAAAGTTACACTCACGTTATAGGTACCAATTTCTAAGTTTGTGATATTTAGAAATCCTGCTGCGTTGGTTATATCATCATAAATTAAACTCTTAGTAAAATTATAAACCTGAATTGTTGCGCCTGTCAAAATCGTCCCTGTAATATCCGTCGTATATACTTCTATGTATCCTTTTCCTGATCCTATCGGGTTTAAATAGAACTTTATGCCATCATTATCACCAATGTAATTAATATTCACTTCTTTTTTCTGTGAAGCATAACCACTCATAATTATAAGTAAAATATATGATTGAACTGTTAAATCTGTTATATTAACAAAGCCAGTTCTATCTAATAATGATGTTGTAACAAGAGAACCCTTTGAATCATATACAAGTATTGTTGCTCCATCTAATGGTTCTTTTGTTTCTGAATCAAGACCAAAAACTTCCATAAATCCAGAGTTTTTCGGTAGTTTTGACAAATATATGTTTGTTATTATTCTATCCTGATCAGTTCTCAATATTACAACTGTAGACTCAGTTGGATACCCAATTTTTTCCACACTAACATTATAGGTTCCTGCTTCTAATCCTCCTACCTCAAAAGCTCCCAAAGAATCAGTTTCCCCTAACCCAACTTGAATTTGCTCATCTTCTGTGATTTGATTGACCATGACACTTGCATCAGTTATTGGTAGAGAAGTCTTATAATCAAGAATATAAGCTTGAATTCTTCCAACAGCTATTGCTACGTTCTCATTTATAGATAATTCTGCACTAGGTATTTCTACTGATTCAAAAACTTGTACTTGTCCATTATTTTTTATTTCAGTGCTCTTTAATGTTAATGTTTCTACGATTACTTCATTAGAAGTAGGTACTGTAGATACTATAAATGTGGATGTAAATAAACTTGTGATGATCGCTAGTAGTATAATTAAATTGTTGAAATCTTTCATTTCCTTACACCTAGAAGATTTATTTCTTGAAATTTCTGTTAAGAAAGAATTTGAATATATTAATCCTTTCTATTTTATTATAGAAGGTGATACTCATTTTACCGCTATGTTTTTAAATTATTGTTAACAATTGTTATCTATACACAGATTCTTTTAAAACACATAAATCAACCCAATGTTTTGTGGAAAGAAGGAGATTTAGACAGATCTTCATCCTTCCACTCCTCATGCTTATTCTTTCTGATAATTCACTTGTAAAGATCCGCTATCAGTCATCTGTACAGAAAATATACAGAATAATCCCCAAGACGTCCTTAAATTACGAAATTTTTTGTTACTATCCATTATTTTCGTTTTCACAGGAAATAAAATGAAGATTTCCCCCTCATGATACCCACGCTGGGATATATTGACAGTAATTGAGTTTTCTATTAAGGATATTTTTTTTATTTCGTTGCACCCTTGGGTAATATGAAGAGTTGAGGATAAAACAATTGGATAATCAATAATTTTATCAACGGATATAATACCGAGATATCGACATCCGTGAATTGGGATTTCTAAACCAGTTAATACCTCGTCTTGTGTAAACTTCCCTAAAATTTTCTTGTTCCACCAATCAAATACAATAAATTCTTTAGTATCAACAATATCCTTGGAAAATTGTACATTTCTCCGTAAGGATTGGTTAGACCAGTTAATAATAGCAAGAAGTGATCTTTTAACGCCTAGTAAACTGGTTTTAAGAATGTAGAGACTCGGCAATGGATTATAAAGAACATCTACAGGGATAGCGGTTTCACTGAACGGTGGGATTAATTTCTGAATCAAGGATAGTTTTTCATTGGAGAGTTCTGACATTTTATCCGAAAGAAGAACTTGTCCACCCGATAGACCGAAAATTGTAACCTGCAGTTTAATTTCATTATCTGTTAAATCGCTTTTTTCATCTCGAACCATCAAACAATCAGGATCATTATCCCAAAGTGCTTTATGCATAAAAGAACGGTAGATAGTTCCTAATAAAGCATATTTTAAACAAGGATCTCCCCAAACAGGATTATTTCCAGTATCCCAGATTTCTTTCGTGTCTTCACTTACTCGCATGGCATCTACTATCCCAATACTAGGACCTAGGGGAGCACCGCAACCTAAGAGAAATTTTTCCCCCATAGAATCTCTTATGAGTTCAATGCCTTTCCTATAAACTTGAGCTCTAGTTAAACCTTGTTCAGAATAATTAGACGTATATACTGAAGATGCATAAACAAAATCAATCTTGATGAAGTCAAACTTCCACTTATTTATTATGATATGAATAAGTGATTTAATGTGCTCTTGTACTTCGGGGATCGTAAGATCTAATGCGTATTCAAGATTATTCCAGTTATAACATACTGGAATTAATTCCTTATCAATTTTTGATCGAATAAACCATTCAGGGTGTATTTTAAAGAGATTGGAATTTTCTGCAGCAAAAAAAGGTGCTATCCAAAGACCTGCTAGCTTTTTCTGGCCGTGAACCTTTTGGACAAATTCTACAAGACCTGCAGGGAATTTGTCATTGAAGTGGGTAAAATCGCCTATTGCGGTAAAGTAACCGTCATCCAATTGAATTGTGTCCAGAGGCAAATTTGGGTGTTTTGTAAAAAACTCTACATTTGCTAATAATTCATCATTTGTTATTTCTTCATAGTAGTAATACCAACTACACCATCCGATTCGAGGATCTGAAACCCTTGCCTGCATCTTCTTTCTAGTTACTTGAGCATATTTTCTCAGACTAGGATAGCCTTCGTTTTTCTTACAAAATTGAACCAATAATAATTCAGAACAAACAGGCTTCATTTTGATATCATTAAGGACGATTCCATCAAATTGCGAATAACATGTTAGAAACTCTAACTCCGAATTATTTGACAAAGGATTCATCACAATCTGGGAAAAGTTATCCTTCAATGTACAGAACCCTAAAACAATGCTCGCTTTAGATTTACAATCTGTAATTGCAGTTACGCTCTCTGATCGATACTTAGATGGAATCCACAAATCCATATTCTGATGTATCCGTGCAAGAATGTCTACCTCTATCTCCTCATAATTCTCCTCATAAGTACGAGTACGATTGTAACTCCAGCTCTGAAATCCCTGTTCTAAAAAGGTAATATCGTTTTGATGTGGTAATTTTCCATTAATAGAAAGTTGACCATCCTTGATCCAAAAAGGAGCTAAGGAATGGAGTTTTAATGAGAAGTTGGAACTAGGTTCATCTACTAAAAACATCTGTAGAGAAAAATACTCATCATGGTCATATAGAGTTATGACAAAATCTGCAAAGAGATGACTAACTGGGTTTCCCTTTATATCATACTTAAAACGGTAAAAAATCCTTTTTCCAGATCCAATAACATCTCTTATTTCTTCATAGGAATTAGAATATGATAAAAGTGAGATTGGAGAACAAGAAAGAAGATTATCATCAATAATGAGATTTATAACAGGTTTTATTCTTTGTAAATAAAATTGGTTATCTTTCGAGCCAAAATTAAAGGAAAAATCTTGCTTATTTGCAGTAATTTGTATATTCTTTAAAGTAGAGTTAAGATGATCTAATAATTCGTCATTTTGAGGTAGATTCATTAAATCAACAGCTCATTTAGAGTTAAAGATGGAGTGAGGGATAATTAAAGCTGATATTATAATTACTTTCTAACGAGTTTATCTCAGTTAGAACTTTGCTAAGTTCCTAAAAAAGAGTGAAAAGAAGTGACAAAGGAATTAGAAATTGTAGATGACGCAGGGGACGAGTTTTCTGTAACTAATATTCCTATTCCATTCTATATACGTCTCAAACTTGATAATGGAAAAACTAAATATCGCACAAAAATCTTAGATGAAGCTGGTAATACAAGAAGTTTTTACACAGGAGTAACAGACAGAAATTTCTTGGAATTACATGTTCCAGTTATTCCATTACGTAATTATGGAAAAATTATTATAGAAATAGAGGTTTCTGATATAAGTTCAGAAGAGCTTACTAAACATCAAGCTACAATAGACTATGTTAGCCAGGAAGATTATAATTCAATAAAAGGGTCAGAAATTACTCAAAATGTAGATAAAGAGGTTGAAATCAGAGAACTGGATACTGATACTTCGACCGAGGGTGAAGAATTAGTTGAAAAACCTACTGTCTCATCTGAGCTTTCATCTGAGGAGTTAGCTTATTTAACTCAAAGAATAGAAGTTTCACACGAAACAGAGGATGAGGACAAAGAAATTGTAACCAATGAGATATTCTCATTAGATTCAAAAGAAGAAGAGTAAATTATTTTTTTTCTTAGTATTCAAAGAAGTTGCTTCTCCAATGTCATTTGAAGATAATATAATTATTTTGATTGTTATGCTCATCTATGGAGTAACTAGTGGAGGATCTGCTATAATCTTGAAGAAAGGGATTTACAAGGCAGGCGGTATTAAGCTAGATAATTTCTTTCAGGATGTTCTTCCAACTGCATGGAATTTACTTACCACACCAATGTGGTTTTTGGGTGGAATAGCTGCACTCACAGGTTTTCTAATTTACACAATTGCTTTAAATACATATGATGTTTCAATTGTTAAACCGTTAATCAACACAAATTTACTTTTTACTTTTGTTTTCGCAGCTATATATTTTAAAGAGCGGTTATCTGTAGTAGAATGGTTTGGAGTCGGTGTACTGATCCTAGGACTTGTTTTATTTGCTTTCTCCCCTAATCTTGAATCCACGAGCGATATGAATATACTAATTCTTCTGGGATTTTTACCAATAACGCTTTCTTTGATTGGTTTGATGTTACTACTGCTATTTGTACTTAAGCGTACTGGTTCTGCAGAATTTGTTTTTCCATTAATTGCGGGTATATTTTTTGGATTGGGAACTTTTTTCACGAAGAGTCTATTGATTGGTTTGAATGGATCACTCCAGACCGTATTACCTGATAATCTTCTAGTGATATACTCTTTAGTCATGCTGATTATTACTTATGGCTTTGCAACAGTTGCACAACAGTTAGCTTTTGAAAGAGGTCGATTATCAATAGTAACTCCAATTACTAATGCAGTATCGATAACGATCTCTTTTATTGGGGCATACTTCGTCTTTTACGAAGAATTAATTACTCCTTTAGAAGGAACATTATCCTTCCAATCATTTTTCAAACCAATAGGGTTAGTTTGTATTATTCTAGCTCTTGTTTTATTAAGACGAGAAATCAATCCGAAAATTGATTTGTCAACCTAAGTTCTTTTAGTTCC
>Ga0233415_10001433_pt1 | contig 10344 bp, 4 predicted proteins | sample Na_anoxic_12_MG_FD_188631 | JGI IMG/M metagenome (GOLD analysis project Ga0233415, IMG submission 188631) | Seawater microbial communities from Saanich Inlet, British Columbia, Canada - Na_anoxic_12_MG | ecosystem: Environmental > Aquatic > Marine > Inlet | place: Canada: British Columbia...
CCATCAGCATAGCCAGAAATCTCTCCAACCGTAGTATGTTGACCTCCAAAAGTCATTAAAGACATCATTCCACTACTACTACCACCACCACCACCACTACTACTACCACCACCACCACCACCACCAGATGGAGCTGGAACATCTGCTCCCTTAAAACTACTTCTAATCTTTTTATATGCTCCAAATAAAGCAGCTAGAGTAAGTCCTATAGCTATAATACCCCAAGGCCAACCTAGAGATTTACCAGCATTAGCTATTGTAGATATAAATCCTGAAGCAGCTGTAGTTAGATTAGAAGCTGTTTTAGCAGCGTTAGCTCCTACATAAGCTGGAGTAAGAGCTATATTAACAGCTTCTGATAAAGTTTTCTTAGAGTTTGCTAAAGCTGTAACTGTATTGGCTATTGCTAATACACTTTCTGCTACAGCAGCAGCTTGAGTTATTACCACACCAGCCTTTCTTATTCCTGATAACTTTTCCTCATCTCCAGCTAAATCTTGCAGACCTTGTCCTAAATCCCCTAAATCGCTAAGATAACCCGATAAAGCTTCTTTAACAGCCTCTATTGAATCTAGTTCATTATCTTTTAATGCATTTAATATTCCAGCTATATTTTCTCCATATTTAACATATAAATCTTTCTTATCATTCAAATAATCTGCCTCTAACATTATCATGAATTGCTTGTGCTGTATTTCACTAATCTCATCATTAGCTAACCTCTCATCTAATGTCAGTTTGTTTTTCTCATACTCCTCCGTAAGTATTGTTTCAGAATCTTTAAAATTATTTTGTTTGTTTGTTATAGTTTGTTTATTGATTTTAGATGTTATATCCGATATATCTTTCTCAGCGTCAATAGTAGCTTGTAATACTTTCTCATTCTGCTCTTCATCAATTCTATTTAACTCAGTATATAAATTTTCTCTTGCTAACACTTGTAGTCCATCAGCATTTTCTGTAGTTAAAAGTAAATTCTCATTATATTCTGTTTGATTAACAACAGCTAACTGAGCTTGCTCCTTCTTTGCTACTCTTTCTCTTTCTATTGAAGTTAAGAGTTGTTTATATATTTCATCATCTATTTGCTTCTGTAACTTCATTAATCTTACCTTACCCTTCTCTTTTTCTTCAAGATTTTTTTCTTGACCTATATACTCTATAAGTCCGCTCTTTTGAGCTTTTAATAACCCTAACCTATATTCCTCCTCATCTTTAACCCCTTCCTGATAAAACGATTTAAGATGTTTGTTTACTATCGTAGTCATATTATTGATAGCGTCTTGAGTCATATCCTCCTCCTCATCATCATCTGCACCTAATGAATATAAATCACTAAAACTAAAATCCAAATCTCCTGAACGACCCTTAACAAACTTCTCTATATATTTTTGAAGCTCCTTATCCATCTCAGAAAACCTTTCGCTAACACTCTCTTTGCTCCTTCCCTTTGAGCCTCCCGCTATAGGAGAACCTATATCGCTTAAATATTTCCACATCCAATCGTTAGCATTCTCTAGGAAAAGAGCCTTTGTATTGTCATCCATATCATCCATCCCTAATGAACTGAATAAATTTTTATCTGAAGAAATAAACTGACTACCATATTGACTACTAGATTTACCTGTCTGGCTTTCCAACCACCACTTTAAGTATGTTTGATGAAAACCTCCCTCTCCAGGAGTAAAATCATCTCCTATCATAGAGAATTTTACCTCAGGGCCTTGTTCCCCAGGTTTTCCCCGAACATTCGCTACAAACCTTTCTTTAAGATGTTTAGCTAAAGCCTCAACAGACCTCTCAAGTACAATTTGTTGTTTTATAGCTTCTCCAGAGAGTTCTTCATAAACATTTAACGCTAACTTACTTGTCATAGCACTCATCAAGTCTTTTGTAGCTTTAGTTATGTCCTCTATACTTGTTTTCTCTGTTATTAAATGGTCTGTATATTTTTTATGTTGTTTGTTAAGAGATTTTAAGTATCTTTTTTCTTCATCCTTTTTTCGGTTATATTTCTCAGTTTCTACTTTGTTTAATTTTGTAGCGTCCCCTTCCTTTCCAAGAATTTTAACTAAATCTTTTTTAACAGATATAAGTTTTTCAGTTTCATTCTTCACCTTTTTAATAGCTACCTCTCCATCTAAAGAAGCTTTATTAAATCTTTCTTGTGTACTTATAACCTTTAATTGCTCATCATTTGAAAAAATCCATGCCGCAGCTAACTCTCCCAAAAGAATAACTAATAGGCCTATACCTGTTGTTGCTATAGCTGTTTTTAACGCCCTTATCCCAGTTCTAAGTACTACTAATGACCTAGCGAAAGCTCCTGCGGCTGTGGTAGCTCCTAGAAAGCCTTTCGCCATGTTTGCAGTCCATACTGTAGCTATTTTACTTCCTATAACATAAGAAGCTAATATTTTAATTACCCATTTTATTTTATTACCAATTTCCGCTAATTTCTTTGGGTTCTTAGCTAACTCATTTAGCCATTTAGCTAAATTTTTCAAAGTTTCTTTCAAAGCTCCTCCAAAATTCTGAACTATAGATATAGATAATCCTTGAAAAGCTGACTTAACTTTCAATATACTTCCTTGTAATGTATCTCCCACAGTGTCCGCCATATCTTGACCTGCTCCATCAGCGTTTTCTAATTTTTCTACTAAAGCTTGTATATCATCAGCTCCTTCTAACATAGTACCAAAAGCAGCTACCTGCCTTACATCCATAAATGTAAGTACATCAGCTAGGTTAGTACCCTCCTTTTGCATTTGCTTAAATACTTTTAACATATCATCTAAACTATGTATAGTATGACCTACTTTTCTAGTTAATTCAGATGTAGGGTCTTGCATTTTTAGTAATATATTTCTTAAAGATGTACCAGCAATAGAAGCTTCAATACCTGTGTCAGACAATTTAGCCATAATAGCTGTTGTTTCTTCAATACTAAATCCAGCCATAGTAGCAATTGGAGCAACTTTAGTCATGGATGTTTGCCATTTTTCAATATCTAAAGCAGAAGATGTAAACGCTACCGCCATAACATCTACCACTCTACCTGTTTCACTAGCGTCTAATTGAAAACCTCTAACAGCATTACCAGCAACAGTTGCACTTCTTGCTAAATCGCTACCTGTGGCTATAGATAGATTAATAGTAGCTTGTGTAGCTTCTAATATTTCATCAGTTGTAAATCCTAATTTAGATAAATTTAATTGTAAATTAGCTACTTCAGAAGCAGTAAAGAATGTTGAACGACCTAACTCTTGAGCTGAATCGGATAACTGCTTAAACTCATCTGCATTAGCTCCACTAACCGCTTTTACTTTCGCCATAGTAAATTCAAACTCAGTAAATGTACCAATCATTGTTGTTAAAGCTTGGCTAACTCTCCTAAAAGCAGTTACTAATATAGAGAAAGCAGCAGCTCCTTTTATAACCGCCATAGTCATTGATTTCTGTAGGCCAGCACCTTTTTTAGTAGTGTTATTAGCGTCTACCATAGCTTTCTTTGTATCTCTTAAAGCTTTTGATTGACCTTTAATAGCGTTTTCGTTTCTTTTGTATTGTTGTTCGGCATGCTTACCAGCATTAGCTCCATCTTTCATATCTTTCTTGATGTCTCTTTGCTGTTTTCTTAATTTCTTAAGACTATCTTCAAGTTGTTTGATTTTACCTACACCCTCAACTTTTACATTTATTATCTTATTTATCTTTGCCATATTTTTTTATTTATTATCCTGCGAATATATCTATTACATTACCACCTTCTTCTAAGTATTTAAAATACTCATCTATTTCTTTTGGTAAAGCTGTATCTATATTATTATACACTCCTAATTCTGTTGCCATTATATCTGCTTTTGCTACAAAGTCTGATTTACCTGAGTTCATTCCAAATTGAGTAGGATAAGATTTTAGTAATCTATGAGATATAAGATAAGCTTTTCTTTTCATTGTTTTATTATCCATACTAGCAAAAGCTTTACTCTTAGTTTTCATCCACTCATATATAACTGCTTGACTAACATAAACTCCATTTGTATTTCTTACCCCATAATCATTTAATCTTTCCCAATAATCAACTAAACTTCTTACATTTAATTCTACTAAATCATCAGAAACTTGAACATTAGCTTGAAAACTTTTATCTAACCTACCTGAAGCTTTATGACCCTGCTCATTTAATATAGACCTCATAAAACCTATAAGTTCTTTACCTATTTTCTCTAATTCTATTTTTAAGTGTTGAAATTCTGCCATTATTGTATTGGGGTTTCTCCCTCAATAGGGGGTTCATTTACAAATTCTCTACCATAACTACTTTCTTGAGATGTAGCTATCATTATAACTTCACGAATCTTGCCAGTTACATCTTCAAAAACAACAGGTAAAAATATATCTTCTGTAGTTTCTGTTGTGTTTACAACTGTAACAGCATTAGTAGTGTTCTGCACAACAGCTGTTACTAAATCTGTTCCTTCACAACAAGTTCTATCTGTAGAAATCCCTACGCTTCCTAAAACCTCATCAGTAATTGTAGATACTGTAGTTTTTGTTATCGTATGAGTCATATATATAGTTCCACTACCCTTTTCCGCTACTCCATCTGTATTAATAGAAGCAGCGTTTTTATTGGCGTCTATATCCATATTAGGATTAACAGGATTAAGGGAAGGTTTACTTCCTTGTAACTCTCCCATTTTGGGTTGCCTCCACTTATTATATTTTCTAAATTTAGCCATTATCCTCTCTTTTTAGGTGGTATAGGTATTTGCTCAGTCCATTGAACAAGCTCTACTTTTGTTAATGTATTTTTAGCTGGGGAATAATCTATAATCTTATTTACTCTCCAATAAGAACCATCTATATAAACTAATTTTCTTAAATCAATTAATATCATGTCTGACATTGTTAAGTTAAAATAAGCTGTTCTTATTCTAGGGTTTGCTTTATACTGCTCAATCATGTTCTTCCAAAACAATTCATATAGGCCTAAATTATAATACCATGTAGATGTCATAGGAGGGTTTATCCATTCGTTAGAAAAAGATAAATTACTGAATAAATCTCCACTTGTATCTTCCCAATCTACAAACATAGCTCTTGGAGAATAAGCATTACCATGACCATGTATAACTCCTGTTGATGGGTCAATATGTTTATAGTTCCAGCTAGTTAAAAAGTTAGCGTGATTATTACCTAAAACATTTCCACTATACTTCATTATTCTTGGAGCATATTTCTGTATTTTGTCTGGTCTTGAAGGATTAGGCTGAACCCCATAACCATATATAGATTGTGTTTTATTTATTACAGGCATCAACTTAGGATGAGTACCACCACCTCCCCCTGCGTCCGCATTCCAATCTGTCCATGTGCCAGCAAAAACAGGATTTACAAATCTTTTAAGCCCCTTAGTGTACCTATCTCCTAAACTCTCCTTGTCTTCTAAATGATTAAACCAATGACTAGATGAGTCATCCTGTCTAAAAGCTTCGTTTATAAATCTCATCAAACCATCAGAGCCATCATTTTTATATTCCCAAGACATTTCCTCGTTAAGGCCAACCTCAAAAGAATCATTTATCTCTTGAGAGTAATCTATTTTATCACTCCAATCTACAGCTGTTGATTTTTCTCCAAAAAAGTCATCAAAAGGCTCTATGTGAACTATCTTAGCTTGAGAGTCTGTCCTAAATTGCAAGTTAAACATATGAGCTAAACCTTTTATAAAATTAGTCTGACTTATATCACAAGGAAGGCACTCGTTAATCAAATAATTTGTTCCTATAACAAAACCTTGATTATCTACAGGCTCTACTCTAAAAAATGGTTTTGCATTTGATGACCATATATGCTTTACAGAACCAATATCATATGAGCTTCCTGAATTTCCTATAAACCCATCATAAGCATTTGCGTAAAAACTTGTCCCTCCAAAAAAATGTATTCCTCCATTTCCTGTAAAAGAAGCTCTACTTTCATCACTTAACGATACATAACCTATCTTAGCATTTGTTGGGTTGCACATACCATAACCACTACAACTTGATGAGTTTGGAGTTTCCCATCTTACTTGAACTTGAACCTTTACTTTATATCCAACTGGTACCCACCAAGCATAAGGAGTTTGCATTGTTTTTTCTACACCAACGAAGACAGGCACAGATTCATTGGGTTTATATGGAGAAGAAGCTTGAGTCATATATTTACCTGATTGCATTTTAACTGAACTGCTATTTACTCTAGTTTGCCCTGTTCCAAAATTATCAAAAGCCGCTAGCCCTACATCATTTCCAGCTGCGTCATGCATAACTATCTTTATTCCAACCTCTAAATCATCTGTAGCAGCATGAGTAGCTATAACTCCATTTGAAGCTTGTGAGTTATCAAAATTACCTATTAAAAGTTGAACCGCAGTAGAAAAATTATACATTCCTGATTTCGGAGAAGTCCAATATCCTGTTGTTGAGTCATAGCAAGGATTCCCACCTGTGTTATCATCAATAATATCATCATGTTTTATATCTTGCCAAGTAGTGTCTCCTAAATTAGAGTTTGCAGCTCCTGTCATCCAAGTTCCATCACAAGGTTGAATTTCTTGATAATCCATAAGAGTTACACCACCACTACCATCTAACCCCTCCCAAAAAGCTTTACCACCTCCACCATTAGGACTATCTTGATTCCAATATTTCCTAGTAACAAACAAAGCTCCTTGTTTTTGTAAAATATCAGGCTCTGGAGCAAAATGACATATTAATTTCTTAAATTCACTACCTTCAATAAAATTACTACTAATACTATACCCTATGTTATCAAATATCTTTTTAAGCATATTGTAAATCCAAAATGAAGGTCTCCAATCTTGAGATATATCTGTAGAATCACATAAATTTACATATCCAGCTGCATATAAATTAGCTCCTGGATTTGGCCAAAAATCTCCATAACTAATCAAGGGATATACTAATTCAGAGTTTGCATAAGTATCATTAAATGACGCTTCTATATCATCATATGTATAATCAAAATTATATGTGTCATCATAAATATCACATAAATTAAAATCTCTTAATAGAGAAATCCACCCAAAATTACCTCCATATATTACACAGCTGTAACTATCAGCAGAAGAACTTTGTTTTGAACCCCCAACCTGTATCTTGCCTCTAAAAAATTCTGTATCTCCCACTAATATTCTACAAGGTTTAAGCCCAACCATATCTTTCTCATCAAGCACTTTAACATTGTAATTGTTAGCTAATAAACGATTGTTGTTTTTAGTAGCTGGAACATCAAATGTTTTAGAGTAATCTCCAAATCTATTTTCTAAATTTTTACCATCAGAAACAGCGTAAGATAAAGCTAATGGGAAGTCCTCACTATCTGTAATATCTAATTCTCCAACAACATTGTTGTTAATTGTCATAGATGATTTTCTAATAGCTAAATTTTTAATTTTAGCCGCAAATTTAATCTCTCCAGTGCCAGGGCCTCCAGCCTGACATTTATTAGAGTATATTCTAACTTCCGTTCCTGTAGCTATAAATGTTTCAAAGTAATTACCATCTGTTTGCCGTTTAGCATTAGATGAAATCCCTCCAAGAGTGTCCATTCCTAAATACCCTGTATATCCTGTACCCATACCTGCTGTCTCAAAACTTAAATCATAAGATTCTCCAATAATTAACGAAGTATGTAATATACCTTCTAAATAATGAGGGTCTGTAGGACTATATAATGGGCTAGTAAGAGTGTTCTCTCCAGTTAAGTCATCTGGCCCATTGTAAATATCCCAAGGCGGGGCAATGTTGTATAAAGTATAATTAGTAGTAAATGGATAAGACAACCATGTCCCCCAACTTAGACCTGTAGGAACCCCTAGAAGAACATCTATATGATTCGGCATAACAGCGTCCTCAACAATATCTAATATTTGTACTCTTATTTTTTCTTTCATGGTTTAATTAGACTGTGTATTTATTGATTTTGCTCTAGTGTATTCAATATTAAGCTTCACTAATCCTTCCTCTTGATTAACAGTTGTAAACTGTCCGTTAGTTATAGTTACAGGGTAGTAGTCTAATGTAGATGGATGGTTGGCTTGATTTCTTTGCTCAGCCCAATAACCAGCTTCTGTATCAAGTTCAATCCATACATTTGGAGATGTTAGCAATTCTTCTAACCATTTAGATTCTACGCTATTTAAAGGTTCGGTATATACCGTATGATTTCTTGTAGCATCAATGTTAAATGTATTTACACTAGACTTGTAAGTGTCAGCTCCAACAGGGTCTGATGAGTCAGAAGATGTGCTATAAGCCTCACTACCAGTATACTGCTGAAGATACAATGAGTTAGGGTTTTTTCTTTCAAAGAATACTTTGTTAACACTTATGTTTTCTGTTATATTTCTTTTAGCTCTATAACTATCTATACCTCCCATTCTATTTAACCAATGAAATCTCACAGAGTCATAAGCTAAATTAGGACTTTCTTTATCTATAGTATAATATCTACCTTCTGAAACCGTTATCCCTGAACCTATGGTAGTTCCTGAGCATACTAATCTAGCTGAATACCAATCAGTATTAGAGTTTATTTTTTGACCTAAATTCCATGTTGTTAAAGTATTTAAGTATGCTGGAGCGACATTTTGAGATAAAACATTATTAACATAAGCTGTTCCTCCCCAACCAGTCCAAAAAGCAGAACCTATAGAAGTGCTGCCTAATGTCTCTTGGAAATCTCTTACATTACAATAGTCTCCATCAGATGTTTCTATTCTAATGTAATAGTCAGTCATATCGTAAGTGTATGTAGGGCTACCATCATTAGCAAATCTATATTGGAACCAACTTAAAAATTCTGCTTCATCAGTTATCCTTATTTGAGAGTGGTAATCAACAGATTTGCCTCCAAAATTATCATTAGGTTTTCTAGATAAAAAATGCTTTGAAGTAGTTGATGAGCCACAAGTAATCATATATTCATTTATGTTAGGCCTGTCCCCTTCTTGTTCTACTGAATTTATAGCTGTAATAGTGTTAAAATGTTTTTTCTGCTCTCCTCCATCAGTAGCTACAACTAATCTTTTTGACGCTGCGTAATCGTTTTCATAAACCTCAAATCTTGCGACCACATCTACATAAATATGGGTTCCTTGCACGCTAGTATAATCTAAAAAATCATTTGTTGTATAATCTCCACTCATTTGAAATTTAGCTGAAGGAGCTCCTTTTTTTATAGGAGTTAAAGTGTAGGATAAATAGTTTTTTATAATAGGAGATATATCAACTGTAAAAGTATGATAATCTACATCTAAATTTCCTTGATTCCATTCAGGATTCACTCCAGTGTTAGCAATATAAGGAAGGTCTCTTGATTTTCTTAAAGAACCTACAAAAGCCATATTGTTAGTGCCACTCCCAAAAGAGTTGTCGTAATCCCTACCAATATAAATGTCATATATTACATTTACTAAATCCCCCGACAAATAATCTGCATTAGGCATTAAATTTGTTATTCTAGATATTGTTTGTCCCCATCGCAGCTGATATATCATAGGGCTGTTAGCGCTAACTACAGTTTTACTAGCCACATATGAATATCCCCAATTTGTACCTGTACCTGTAGATAATCTAGGTTGTTTTAATATATTTATATTTGTTGTTCCTCCATTTAATGATGGCATATTTAATAAATTTTATATTTGTTATTTAAATAATCTCTAACTTGACTTGCTTCATCAGTTGATAAAGCTTTATTATAAACTAAGAACTCACATAAATCTCCCTTAAAGTAGTTGTCCGCAGCTCCAGAGCTTACAAATCCTATATCAAACACAGCATCATCAAATCCTGTGTTATTATTAAAATTCGCTACAAATGTTGTTACTATTGATTCCTCATTATACTGCACATTTATATTGCTACCTCCAACGATATTCTCAACTTGACCCATCGCTATATTAAATGAATCCATTGTTTGCGTTACATCAGATATAGCTTGCCCATTAAATCCTAAATCATCTTTACATTTGAAATATATTCTTCCATTATTAGTTAATCCGAAATTTATTCTGTCTGTTGCTTCCCAAACTGTAAATATTCTTTGATTAGCATTATTTAAATCGCTATATTTATATACTGAAAATATAGTAAAGTCATTTCCTGTTATTGGAGCGTTATTATTAGATGTAAAATATTGAGATGTTCCATTGAAAGAAATCATACTTTTATCAGCAGCTCCATCATAACCATATCTTAATGGTTGGTTTGCTGTTGTTGATTGAGAAACACTATTTGATTGTCCTGATTTATCTCGCCAACCTCTAGA
>Ga0233415_10001434_pt1 | contig 10341 bp, 22 predicted proteins | sample Na_anoxic_12_MG_FD_188631 | JGI IMG/M metagenome (GOLD analysis project Ga0233415, IMG submission 188631) | Seawater microbial communities from Saanich Inlet, British Columbia, Canada - Na_anoxic_12_MG | ecosystem: Environmental > Aquatic > Marine > Inlet | place: Canada: British Columbia...
AAGGTTCCGTCAGCCTTAACTATGTAGACACAGTTCGGGTCTTCAATTATCTTGGTAATCATACTCGCCATATTCTCAGGCATACTGCCCTTGCTTACAAGGTTCTTGAAAAACTTCCTGTGCCTCTTACCCTTCGGTGGATAGACTTCAAAACATCGTTCAAGTACCGTGTTTACGTGCTGCTGTGGGTTCATCATTAGTTTATGTAGTGTAAAAATATAGTGTCCTTGGTTGTCCTGGCAATAAACTCCTCGTACTCATCGTAGTCCTCACCGTCAGCCTGCGGAAAGGCTATGTGCAGTAGCTCGTGTACTATAGACTCCTCGTCCAGCGGAATATCGTGGTATATGACAGCCTTCCTGCCGTCAAAGTCCCTCTCAATACCGACAAAGTAATCCTCACCGTTGTACTCTATCTGCTTAGGATCAATACGCTCTGTACGTATATCCCAATCCTCAACGCCAAGAGTCTCAGCCCAAGAGTCTATAAGTGCCTTCATTCTACTAACTCTACCTGCTTGTCAATTATATCCTCTATAGCATTCTGACAAGCCTCCATAAGGTGAAGAATATTACTATCGGTGTTGCCGCCACCATAAGTGGACTCTAAAAAACGCTCAAGCTCTACGCCAAACATATTGCCCTTTCTCTTTAGCTGCTGCTTGAAGTGGCTAGTACCCTTAAAGTCATCCAGTGTCTCTACAAACGCCTGGGCGAAGACCATAGCCTTCAGTGCTGTCTTGTGTTCTTCTTTCATAGGCGCAAGTAAGTAATTATTTCTCTAATGACAATGAGCCTGAAGAAAGTTTTAGACGGGGGCTATATTTCTAGGCGGGGTATGAGTATAGGTTGTGTATATGGGGGTAGGGTATAATAATAATTTTCAAAAATAATTTTTCTCAAAACCTACCCCCGACCTACTTTGGGGTGGGGTGTATTTTCCTTATTAAGATTGATTCTAAATAACCGCTTTCGTGAATACGTGTATACATTGTTGGTACGTTCTGCTTCCGTTCGTCATCAATTCGTTACCTATAGCATAAAACCTTGTTCACTTTGTCGTTTACGTGACAAAACAAAACATAAACATAACATAGTGTAAGAAAATTCCATCGTGTACACGTTGTTGTTAATTCCCTCAACACATTGTTATAATCCATTTCGTTAGTACGTTGTTACATCTTCGTTTGGGCTTGTGTTTTAGGTCATTGGTTAATATCCATTTTAAGCCCTATAACATTGTATCTAAAGGACTTTCTGTTCTCGTTGGTACTCTAGTATTCATAAAAAAAGTTATGCGATTTAGTCACGGCAATACGTTGTTACTTCCAGGGTGTTCTTTGTTATTGTCTTCTATACGACATTTGCTCATTTAACACTTGTTTTATATGTCAGGAATGTTATCACGTTCCATATATATATAAAAAGAGTGTACACATTGTTGACCAGCTCTTCAGTTCAAACAAATTATTTTTAGCCGTAACTACTTGATAACCAGCTATTTACAACTTTAAATCATTAAATGTCATTTTGAAGACATTTCAGGTGCTTTCCATTTCCGAACATTACCATCAGAAACAACGAAGCAATTGTTTCACCAACAGAAAAAAGTTTACACAATGTTGGGATTTTAGTTGAAAAGTACCATGTACGTTTGGCGCAATGCCATCAACTAAAAGTGTACGTTGTTTGACATCTTGGTTTGAGTTCGAATTGTAGCACTTAATGAAAAACAATTCACCATTAAAAAAGTTAGCACAATGTTGCCATAATACTTTAGTGGGTGAGGTACGCAGCAATGTATCTCTAAATCATCAACGGGAAAACTATACCTATCATATTGAAAAGGACACGTTGTTGGGAAATTAACGAAAACCGAATGCGCCAAAAGTTTGGGCGCAAATAATGCAAACTATAAAACAAATATTCTATTGAACTAAATCCAGCGCAAAAGTTATGCGTTGACGTAATATTTTAAGGTATGGGTCGAAATTTATGTTTCTGCGATCGAATCGAATCCATACCACTAAACACTAATAATAAACAATAATTAAAAACAAGTACCATGAGCAAAGTAATGAACAAAGTAAGCGCAACAGTTGAAACACTAAGCGCAAAGGAAACAAGAACACGTTATGAAAGTGTTCGTTTGGCGAACGCAATCTATAAAGTAGAAAGCCGAACACTAAGCAAAATTTACAAGGAATTGAGCAAATCCGAAGGTGAATTGAAAGAAATAATTGCCGAAATTTTAGGTGACTATAAATTTCCAGAATTTAAAGAGTTCGTAAAAAAAGCTCCTGAAAATAAAGAGTATTTCAGTATATGGAATGGGTTGAATATGATAAAGAAATTCAATCTTAAAGCGGAGCAAAAAAAGAAAGCCGCAAAGCAACAAGCTAAGGAAGCTAAAAAAACTATGGATATCGTAAAGAAAGCCGCATAATTATAAACCGAAATATAAACCTTTAAAGGTCGCATCGTAATTGGTGCGACCTTTTTTAATACCATAAAGAAAGCTATGAAAAGCAAATTTGAAGTACACAAAGCAGAGGTAAATAATAAACTTTACAGTAATGGATTCTCTATGGTCTTTGAGAACGGCTATACTATATCAGTTCAGATCGGTGAGATAGCATACTCAGATGGGAAAAAGAATGCTGAAGTTGCGGCTTGGGATGCTGAAGGAAATTACGTTCATTTTGAAGGAGGTACGGATGTGATAGGATGGCAAACTACAAATGATGTTGCCAAGATGATAGACATTGTATCTAAAAAATAATAACCAAAAAAACCATAAACAAATGGAAACATTAGTATTGATTGATGAGCTGGTATGTGAGCATATCAGCCTAAAAGAAATCGAAAAAGAACTGAACAAAGAAATGAAGTTCTGTAGTAGTAGAGTGTTAATAGAGTATATGAACAATTTAATAGGGCAGGAATAATGAGAATCGAAGAAAGAAAAGCCGAGATAATCGGAACGAATGGTATTGAGGCAAGTGAACTCGTACACAAACATGATAATGCGTTTAGTTCAATTGAATACTATTTAATAATTCACATGACGAATGCTGAACTGTACTATGGCGATTACATGGCAGATTGTTTTAATGCGGAGGAAGTAATTGATACGGAAAAAGGACGAATATTTTACGTGAAATAAAATGACAAAGGAAGAAACAAAACAAGTGATCAACGCCTGGACAGTAATAGGTGTTATATTTCTACTCAGTCAAGTATTAACTATATATATATTTTAAAATAAATAGATAAATGTAAAAGCGGTGTCGGTTCGATACCGTAAAAGCTGGAAGCAAACACGATGCAAGTTAGTAGCCCAACATAGAAACAATGCTACAAACAACAAATAATAACTTAGTGCTAAAACCTTGCAAAGTTAAGCGTGCGATCAACACAAGATGTTGTTCAATGGGTTCGATTCCCATTTGAAAAGACCTCAATAGGGGTTGACAGATGTTAATTCGTGGAAGCCGCTTTTACTATAGCTAAATGTAAAATTCAATTTGTAAATCAATAATCAATTAAAATAAATAGCAATGGGATTAGATATGTATTTGAACAAGCGATCTTACGTACAACAATGGGATCATAACGAAAAGAACCACACCGTAACTGTAAGGTTTGAAGGTAAGGTTAGAAAGGACATCAAGCGCAAACGAATTACCTACGTAATTGAGGAGGTAATGTATTGGCGCAAAGCAAACCACATACACAAGTGGTTCATTGATTCATTAGGAGTAGAAGATAATTGCGAAGAGATTCATGTATCGGTAGATGATTTACGAATCCTGTTGGGTAAGTGTGAGGAAGTAATGGCGAACCCAGAACAAGCATCGCAAATACTACCCTCCTCATCTGGTTTCTTCTTTGGGAGTACGGACTATGACGAATACTACTTTCATCAGACTAAGGAAACCGCAAAGGAACTGAGGAAGATAGTCAGGGAGTATGAGGATAGCAAAGACAAAGGGTTTTATACGAGTGATTTCTATTATACAGCAAGTTGGTAATCAATAAAAAACAAGACATGAAAAAGTTACTCAGCAACGGCAAGTCAAATGCCAAAACGAAAAAGAACAATAGACCAACGAAGCTATTGTATATGACCCCTACAAAGGTAGAGGGAAAAGAGATGTGTCCATTTGCAACGAAAGGATGTAGAGCTGCTTGTTTATATACAGCAGGTATGGGAATATTTAAGAACGTACAAGAGTCTAGGTATGAACGTACACTTAGATATGTCAGGAACAAAAAGATGTTCTTAGAATACTTAGCAAAGGAAATAAATGGTAGTTCAAAATTCCATAGCCGTAAGGGTAACGAGTTTGCCGTAAGATTAAATGGAACGAGCGATCAACCATTAGTTGAAAGTCTAATAAAGCAAGAGGGCATACATAAGAACACAGTATTCTACGACTACACTAAGAACCCTAAGAAAGCTGGTGAAAGATACTTAGCGAGTGGTCATAGGTATGTGGTTACATTATCATACTCTGGTGAGAATGAAAAAGAATGCGTTGATGCATTGCACCGAGGTGCTAATAGTGCAGTAGTATTCAGCACCAAGAAAGATAATGTCTTACCCGATACTTGGAATGGATTCAAGGTGGTGGATGGAGATGAGCGAGATGACCTTATGTTAGATGTGTCAGGTGTAGTGTTAGGTCTTAGGGCAAAAGGTAAGGCTAAGAAAGATACAAGTGGATTTGTAGTACAAGTAAAGTAAACACTAATCAATAAACAAATAGAAAGCATGAAAGAAAAGTTAAACCACATTAAACACATCGAAACATTCGGTATTACTGTAGACGATTTCTACAGTATAAGTGTTAGCCAATACCAAATTGTACTGCAAGGTAAATACAGTAACCAATTGGTCACAGACTTATCGGAGTTCTTTGAGTTTAGTATATCGGAGTATGGGTATGTTATAAGTCAGGCTAAACTTGATGGTCAGGATGTAAGTATAGTATTAACATAATAAGTTAGGAACAATGAAAGTAACGGTAAACAAATTAGAGTTAGCATCAGAGTTAGCGCACTATATGTTGGTGCAAGAATGGGAGGACAGACCTGAGAACATCTACGTGGAGGAGGACAATGGCGATACTCGTTATAACGGAGATGCACAGGATATTTTTAACCACTATTACGATGTATTTGAAACCATTATTGAAACAGTAGAAGAAGGTAGAACCATTAAAAGTTAGAAAAAATGAAAAAGGAAATTGAAATGATACGTGATATACAAATGCTAATAGGATACCGACAGCTTGAGTTAACACTATGCAGGATGAGGTTTGAAATCTTGCAAGATATGTTAGATGGTAGGGTGCATGGTCAGGTGTCTGACTTTGGTACGCTACATTCATTTGTAGATGCCAATGAGTACGGTGGGTTTTGTGATGACAACCCCAACCCTCTCAATGGATTGACTAATGATGAACAGATAGATGTAATGAATTACTGCCAAACGCAAATCAGCGAATGGTTAAGCAAAAGAAACTAAGATGAAAAAAGAAATTGATTTGAGAAAGAATGAATGGTGTACAGAATCTGCTATTATATGCTGTTATCTATGTAGGGATTACGAACAAATCACTACGTGGGATCAACTGATACCAATGACGCAAATGATTAGTGATGACTTCATAGGGTTACATGATGGAGAAGAGTATTGTGATGCTGACCTAATCTATGAGCATAATATGCATTGCTTATTATATAAAGATGTTTCATACGTCAGGAACAAAGTCTCAAAGTTAGTTGACTACATCAAGAAAGAAAAAGCCAAACTTGAGGTAGTACATGGTCACGTGTATAAACTAACCGTAGAGAATCTTTACGAGCATAAGGAGTTAAGGGATGCGCTTATAAATGAACAGATACATCACGTATCTACTCACGCATATGTATGGATGGAGAAAGGTGATGGAGGTCAAGTGTGGTCATTCGTAGATGATGAGGATAAAGGTGGATACGTAGCAGATTTTTGTGACAACTACTTTCAAGACCCAACACCTAAAGGTCTAATTAAAAAGATGTACTCTGAATCAGGGTGGAATGTTGAACCAAACATAGTATTTCAAGCATGAGAAAAGCAAGTGTAGATGTCAAGACAAATCACGGTACTTACAGGGTATATCGTGTTGAATTTAAAAACGATAAGCACCATCATAATTGGTGTGATGCGATGAGTAAATGGGGGCATAAGATTATCGGAGTTAGATTCGATGATGGCTACCCTGGTATTGATGGATTTAAAACTAACCTAAATAATAACAATTAAAACAAAAACAAAATGAAAGAAGAAAGAGTATTTGAAACCCTACAGTCAACAGGAACTAATTGGACTGTAAGTAAAGAACCACTAACCGCTACTAAGGTAACGGATGATGGAATCATTGAACTGCCTACCGAAACATTCGGACTCTTTAGGTCAGACAATAATGGTTGGCTTGGATCTGTCGGCAATCGATATGAGGCAATGCAAAACTTTGAGTTAGCTGATACGATGGTCGGCATACAAGATATGTTTGGCGGTGACCTCAGAGGTGGCGAGATGCGAGGCGGTAAGAAGATATTCTACCAGCTCTCGTTACAAGACGAAACTATTGGTCCAGACACGCTGAAGAGACACATCACTTGCCTTAACTCACACGATGGTACATCCTCAATAGGGTTTGGTAGTACCAACACAGTCATCAGTTGTAGTAATACTTTCCACAAGGCGATGAAAGACCTTAGTAAGTTCAGACACACATTGACTGCAAGTGACCGCCTGGCAATAGCGGTGGCAGAGTTTAAGAAGGCAATGGATGAGGACTCCAATCTAATGGACACATTCAAGAGGTTTAATGATGTAGATATTGATAGGACAATACTTGAGCGTGTCATGCACAATGTCTTCAAGGTTGACATGAACACTAAGGAGTCTGACGTTAGTACACGTAAGAAGAATCAGATATCAGACTTTGAGAAGGCGTTAGAACGTGAGACATCTGAGAAGGGTGGTACGCTATGGGGACTGTTCAATGCGGTTACCTACTACACCAACCACATGGAGAAGTCAGATGACCATCACTTAATGTTTGGTGGAGGGTATAAGAAGAACCTTACTGCCTTTAACATCATAGAGAAGTACGAGAGTGATAAGAGGGTATTAGTACACGCTTAATTACTATATGGGGAGAAGCATCCTACACTTCATTTTTATATGTCAGGAACAATAACAACTAAAAACAAGAAAGCATGGAAGTATTTGAAGTAACAAACAAAATCAACCCTTTGACACAACCTATCAAAGACATTAAAGATAAGGTTAAGGAAAAATTTTCTCAAGGGATTTCGGATTTTAGAATGTCTGTAAAAGTACCAAGAGGAAACGCTCACATTGATGAAGTCATTGATGAAATAGAGGAGACAACAAACCTATCAGTTAGTAGGAGTAAACTTTCTGGGTTAGGTCTTGATTATAAAGATAATGACTACACTTACTGGACAATCAACGTATGGGCAATATAGAATTAAACAAAAACTAAAAACAAATAGAAAGCATGAAAGACTTATTTGAACACCATCATACTTTGCCCAATCAATTGAAGTCCATTGTTAATAGGTGGATGCTGATTGAGGATGGAGATGGTCTTACATATAATCAATGCGAACAGTTTCTCAATGAGGTCAATGCCATAGGCTATACGTTTGAGTATGGTCTATGTGCAGAGCCTTTTGGGTTATGTCGTGTAGATGACAATTTAGAATCAGGAACATTATAATATTGCAAACCATGAGTACAGTAAGAAGTATAGCACTTAAAGACATCAGCAAACACATCAAACAATTCTATTCAAAAGAGTTGTACGGACAAGTAGATGTATGGGTGTGCTGTTCTGAACACATTGATACGAAAGAAACAAGGAAACTTAACCGAAGGCTTGGTCTTCACAAAATCAATAAACAAAGATGAGTAAGAAAGAAACAATACGACCCGAATTATTTGAGATAAAATTTGAGCATACTACACATTATGTAGTAGCTTATGATACTATCCATGCAATGGAGACATTACAGCAACTTAACTACAAAGAAGATGATGAACCTGTTACAATAAAAAGATTAACTGGAATGTTATGTAATCATTTACGTATAGCTAAAGAATGTTTACCTCAAGGACTTGTAAATAAAACTATATGAAAAAGATGATAACACTTGCATTGTACATGGTCGCACTCAAGGTGCTGGACTTTATTGATAACCTAAAAAAGGATGATATTGATGAGCGATAAGATATGGATGGCACAACTTGAGGGCTTAGGTAGCTACTCAATAGAAGTACTTGGTACATCTAAGACTGATGCAACAAGCAGACTTAGACGGGAATACAATAATAATTGGAAAGCCACTAAGGGTTTAGGTAAATCGTTCAATGAAATCATGGAGTACAATGGTGGATTTGTTCAGGAGCTTACACTTGGCAAGGTTTACATGGACGGATTTGAAGATTATAGAACGTGATGGGTATTACACATCTAAAGAGAGATTAATTGATAACCTAAAAAAATAGAAAGCATGAAAACAACAAGAAGAGTAAACCATTGGGAGTTTGAATGGAACGAGGACTGTAACTGCTATGAAGCAAGAGGTGAGGTGATGTACGATGATGAACACGATGAAATGCCAGAACCATCACTAATGAAAGCCGCCTACACTTTAGCTGCTGAACTTCAATCCGAGGGGGTTAATGCACAGGCAACTCATTCAGAGAAGGGATGGGTTGAAGTACAAATTTTTAACCAATCTAAATTAAAATAACATGAATGTATTATCACTATTTGACGGTATGAGCTGTGGACAAATCGCACTCAACAAACTTGGAGTTAAGTATGACAAGTACTTTGCTTGCGAGATTGACAAGTATGCAATGCAAGTAACTCAACATAACTTTCCTGACACCATACAGTTAGGGGATGTTCAGTTCGTTACTAAAGAGACATTCGGTAATCATAAGATAGACCTGGTGGTAGGCGGTAGTCCTTGTCAAGGATTCTCCTTTGCAGGTAAGATGCTGAACTTTGATGATGCACGTAGTAAGCTGTTCTTTGAATATGTCAGGCTCGTTAAGGAACTGAAACCCAAGTACTTCCTACTTGAGAATGTCAAGATGAAGAAGGAGTCTCAGGACATAATCAGCGAGTATATGGGTGTTGAGCCTATTGAGATTAACTCATCGTTAGTGTCTGCTCAGACACGTAAGCGGTTGTATTGGACGAACATACCTAACGTAGGACAACCTGAAGACAAGGGTATTGTACTGAAGGATATTATTGAGAGTGGTATGGCAGGAGAAGAGCCAGTGAAGCATACCGAAAGAAACAAGAGACATCTTAAAGATGTAGATGGTAAGTCATTATGCACAACAGCCACCATGTATAAGGGAGCTGGTAACAACGGAATGACACTCATACAGGTAGATGACAAACTCCGACACCCAGAGGCTACCAAGAAAGGTTACGCTGAAGCAGGAGAAGGTGAGGGGCTTGACCTTACATTCCCCGACTCAAAGACAAGGCGTGGTCGCTCAATGAAAGACAAGTCTAACTGTCTTACTGCGGCAAGTCAAGAGATGGGAATTGTAGAGTCTTTTGAGGTTTCTGAAAAGAGAAAGAAAATAATAGAGAAGAATTTAGGCGATAGGATAAATGATGAAACAGAGATAATTGGATCATCCCAAAAGAATGCATACGTTGGGAAAGATAAAAGTTCTTCTCTTACAGGCGCAATGGGAGAAGGAGGTGGTCACGTTCCAATGTTAAAAATAGACCCATCAAAGCCTAACCAAATCAATCCCGATAAATCAGCCAAGTCAAGTTCTGAGAATGAGAAAGGAACACAACCTCATATGCAAGACAGAGTGTTCCACGAAGATGGCAAGTCACACGCATTTACCTCATCCTTTGCTAGTAGGACTAAGGTTGGGAAGAATGATAAGAAACTATCTTGGCGTAAGCTCACTCCTCTTGAGTGCGAGAGACTTCAGACTGTTCCAGATGGATACACATTAGTTATTGAGGATGACAAGCAGAAGGTTTCTAACTCTCAGCGTTACAAGATGTTAGGTAACGGATGGACTATAGATGTAATTACTCACATTATGAAAAACATGGAACTATGAAAAAATACATAGCATACTACAGAGTATCAACACGCAAGCAGGGTGACTCTGGTCTTGGTCTTGATGCTCAGAAGAGAATGGTTCAAGGATATGTTGGGAACACCATCATAGTTCAAGAGTTCACTGAGGTTGAATCTGAACTAT
>Ga0233415_10001435_pt1 | contig 10341 bp, 8 predicted proteins | sample Na_anoxic_12_MG_FD_188631 | JGI IMG/M metagenome (GOLD analysis project Ga0233415, IMG submission 188631) | Seawater microbial communities from Saanich Inlet, British Columbia, Canada - Na_anoxic_12_MG | ecosystem: Environmental > Aquatic > Marine > Inlet | place: Canada: British Columbia...
TTTTTAGATAAAGATACAAGGTTGTCTCCAGAGCCCGTTTGAATAACATCCCTACCAATACCCGCAACACCACAACGTTTCTCCTGTAGGAAGTATAGTGCCTCGTTGTACCCAATCAAGTATTTAATACTACCATACTCGTAAGAAAAGTCTTTGAAGTTTGCTAACGACAAATTAAAGGAAGACAAGTTAAGCCTTGTGTTGTCCTCAGACTGAAAATCAGAGTAGGTTATAGAGCCTTTACGTTTGATCGTTTTAGCCTCAGGTATGTAAGCTATAGGACGACCTATAGAGGAGCTCTTAGAAGTAAAGAAATCGCTTACAGAGTAGTCTTCAATATACTCAGCTAATGCAGATAAGCTAGGGTAGCTTTCATCACCGGTGGATATAATTTTTTTATTCTTAGATCCAGTGAATATAGTTCTTCTTCTAAAGTATACATCACCAAGCTCAAGATTTAATACAGTATCTGGATTAGAAACAGTGTAAGTGCCGTTAACAGCAGTGGCGTTAGCTGTTCCGTAACCATAGAATGTATCACCCTTCTTGTAAACATTACCCACAGTTAACGATACACCGCCCAGAGTCAACACATCCCCCTTAAATACTTGGGTCAGAGTATTAAATTCTACACCTGTAGCACTACCTACAGTTACATCTATAATAACAGAGGTAGCTGTTCTTTCATCTTCGTGAGATCCAGATGTTACAGCAAAGCTTTTACCTAGCTCATAATATATATTGCTGCTTTCCCTGTTAGGGTTGTATACCTCTATGACACACTCCTTAAACCAATTTGAGTTACGATTAAGTAAGCTTTGAACTGTAAATCCTACAGCTGAGCTGTTTTCTTCTATCACTATAAACTTACCGGTAGTGTATTCAAGCGATCTATCTGAAGATTTATCTAGTATCGGGTTGTCAAGGCTGTCTGCTAGGTTCTCAAGACCCACGACATTAAACTCTTCAGTAGTTCTGCTATCACCATCATAAGATATGATTCTAATCTTATCTCCTTTCTCATAGGCGTAATCTAAATTAGCACCCGTTAAAGTATTATATCCTGAAGACTTGCTAAACAAGCTGCTCAAAGATAAATAAATATTGTTTCTTGGCGATAGCTGTAGTATGCTGTCCTCTCTAAATGGAATGTATGCACCGGATATACCGTACATTAACTTTAGTTCTTTATCTCCTCTTCCTGAGTATACAGGCGCCCATCTTCTTGCCCATACGGGTGGGTTATTCTTTACCCGCATAGTTAAAGAAGTTGCACCGTATAGATCGTTTTCATTTGATCTATCATTTAAAGGGTCAATATAAACAGCTTCAATCTCTTGAACACCACTGCTTCTATTAGCCTCATCGTAGTATACTACACCCAGTTTATGACTTGATCCTGATTTAAAAGACTTACTAGCAACCTCATCTTCAGAAGCGAAGATAGCTCCAGAGTTATAAGGAGATTCAATTCTGAAACTTAAGTCGTCACTAGGGGTTTCCATATGAATCACAGGTGCTGATAACACCTGCCTTTTTGATCCAGCTATAAAGAAATCAGATATAAATAAATCTATTTCAGATAGATTAAACTGAACTTCATCGACAGTAGATATCTTATTAGCTGTAAATACAGCGTGAGCATTAAATACAGCGCTTTCTTCAGCTAAATTAATACCGGGATTTTTAAGGTTTGTAACTTGACCCCTAACCGAAGACAATGACACGTTATACTTATTTGATGTTATTTGAGAAATGACATCAGATATAACATCTGCTTTACTTGTAGCAACTGAGAAATCTACAACTCCCGATATGTGAAGACCAGAGGATAAAAATTTAACAGGATCTTCCGTCTTGGATATAACTATACTATCAGAACTGGTTCCGTCGTTATTGTAATAAACTACAGTGAAGTTATCAAAATCTAATTTACTACTATAAGTGTTTCCACCTACAGTTATAAAGTCGCCATTTACAGATATGTTTATATAAACCTTAGAGTCAGCTGGTAAACCAGCATCAGGTATTTGTGACCAATCCGGAGACAAAGCCCCACTTGCACCAATGACAAAAGGCACATCGTGTGTAGTACCTTCTGATTTATAATTAGGGTTAAGATCTATATCTATATTTAAATTTTCATATCCCTCTGTATATCCTCCATACATTAATCTGCCGTTAACCAATTCTTGCGATTCAGCATATTGAGGGACATTGTCATAAAGTTTATTTTGCTCGTTTAAAGGCAGAGCAATTCCGTCTTCTGAGTTTGTAAAGTTTACTATAGTTGTAGTAGCTGTACGCACATTGTTAACTGACGCCACCTCATAGAAGGTAGATTCATTACTGGACCTAGCGTAGAGGTATATTTTCTTAACATCGTAAGGACTGTGATTTAAGAATACATTTATTTGATTGTAAAAATCATCTTGTGACTTTGTTGTAAATCCTCTTCTAAGTTGATTTTGAGATACAGTAAGCGAGCTATAAGGAGACAACGCACTATGCTCACCATCTTCGTAAAGATATTTATAAGCAAACTGAAACACTTTATCCTTAATATTATTCTCCTTAAGGCTTGGGTTGTTTACAATATTGTAAGTAGGTGGATCTAATGGTGGACGTTTAACTACAGTAAGCACAGCTAACTTCTCATCATCCGTACCCGTAAGCAGCTGTGGATAACCGTTTACTAACGCTTTTGTAGTATTGATTTTCTTAGGTGCAGTTAGACCGTCACTAAAGTAAAGTAATACATCACCATTTATATTTATAAATATATTACCCTTTACAAATCCATTCTCTGTAAAAGATAGTACAGAGTCTTTTATGATTCGCGACGAGGTATTACTACCCGTACTGTAACGGTATATACTGTGATCGTTATTACTGTTCCAAACAAAGTAAAAAATAAATCCCAGCTGTTCGTCAGAGACACTTCCAATAACTTTGTTAGTGCCTGACGGTAATGAAGTACCCAAGCTGACAGCTGTATTACCATATGCGTTCTTAATAACAAAGGCGTCACCATCTGCATCGGAAGACACACGAATGTTTACAGCATCTGTCATCTCAACAGACTTAACTAGACGCTCATCATCGTCTTTGTTTAAGTAGTTTGGTGTAATCTTATGTACAGCCATAGTTAGTATTTAGGCGACTGACGGAAGTTCTTTCTCAACATTGATAAAGCATCTTGCTTGCCAAATGATTTCATACGAGCGTTAGCCTTGCGTCTTTCGTTGTAGTATTCTTGTCTTGCTCTAGCTTTTTCATTAGCTGGAACATTACTTTTTCTCTCAATAATTTTGTAGTACATATACGTACGTAGTGCCTCTTCAGCAAACACGTGGACCACAGGGTTTTCAGCAAGAGCCTCATCACCTACATATTCAATAAGCACCTTAGCAATAGCGCTATTTGTTGACAGCTCAATTCTGTTTTGCTCAAAGTTAATGCGGTATTCACCAAGACCCTTACCTCCACCTAATCCGTATAGACGTCCGTTGGAAGTATTAGATATGTAGTCCCTGTATACATAAGATTCAAAAGCATCCATATATGCAGGAAAACCTGACTGAGCGTTATCCTTTAATAGGTTTAAATGATCATTTTTTACAAAGCTGTATACCAGTCCGTCTCCACCAACAACACCTAGCTTAGTCAGAGCTACAAAGTCAACAGGTAAATCAACCTTACTTAGTGTAGCATCAACCGTTAGCTCTAGTGTTTTAATCCGTTGACCCATATCAAAACCCATCTCACGTATACCACGTAGAGCAAAGTTTCTAATAGCTGTGTCCGTAGCATTAGACGCATAATCATCTCCTGCTAACGTAAGTATAAAGTCATTTACAACCTGACTAACGGCTACTGTTTCCTGTGACATTATTTAGTTTCTTCTATCTGCTTCTCAGCTGCTGCATAATTCACAACATCTGCATCTCGCAGGTTAACACCAATCATTTTTGCAATCTCTACAACAAGGTCTACATAATAATGCTCAGGCAATTCAAAGTCAATACTGTTTGCAGGACTGTATATTTCAACCCCAGGTACAGCTGTAGAGTAACCAAAGCTTGGCTGTGACGCAACTTTAGCTCCCGTTATAGGGTTAGCACCCTCTGGTAATTTATAGTACCTTAAATCTATTCTACTAATGGTTGTGGGGAATACCTCTATATCTGAAGATACAAGTGCAACAGGTGACTCACTAGTAGGCTTAGACAAATTACTAGCTAGTATCCTGTCTATATCCTCTTGGTTGTACACCAAATCAATTTGAGTGCCCAAGAAAGAACCTAAAGCATAAGTAGATTTAGTGTTTACAGATATTATTCTACCAAGGCTTGTCGGCTTAGCAAAAACACCATTAACCTTAGATATATTTTCTTTCTTAGCGAACACAGAAAGGTCTTCTTGTATCTGCTTTTCTTTAGATTTGTCTCTGCCCTGATCAATACCCGCTCTACGGAAACGCATTGCATTGCGTCCCTCGTCAAACAACCTGTTGTATATGTTCATCTGTGCGGCAGCAGCGAACTCATTGAAGACTGCTGGGCTCACAAAGCCCTTCTGGTCTTTATTGACCAAGTCCTTCAAGGTGCTATATACTCTATTTACACTTGCCATTAGATAATTCTTTGTTACAGCAAAGATACAAAAAAGAAGGGGCTGCATTTCTGCAACCCCTTCTTACATAGTAACTTATAAGTAGCTTATAGTCTGTCTAGCTCTTCTAGTAGGCGATCATATACAGGTGCACCTTTTTCTGTCAAGCAGAAACGAGACATAACATCTACCGGATCTAGACCAGCCGCAGCCGTGATAATTAATCTATTGCTGTCAAACCAGTACATACCGTCAGCCTTTTCTCTTAAAATCTGAAACTCAACAGCTTGCATTACAGCTGACTTACACTTGACCTGAGGGTTGTCAAACAACTCTACAAATCGTGCAGGACTTTTCTTAGCATCCATCAATAAATCTCTACGGATTTCAGCACTCTTGCGCTTAGTGTTAATGCCTAAGAACATTGCCACTGGTAAAAGCTCAGATATATCTTTATCACGAACCATAGATATAGCATCAAATTGTGTGAACTCACGCTCTAGATCTTCTTCAGCAGAGCGAGACTTGTCAATCATTTCAAATAAACCACCACCATTTGCTCTGTTGTCAGGGTGACTTAATAAAAACTGTAAAAGGTTTGGTTTCTCAATAGGGACAAACAACATCTTATCTCTAAATACAATATGCTCACGTTGTGCGTGTTCACTTTGATCCTCGACATAGATAGATGGTTCGTTAGGTGCGTATCTTATCTGACGAACTTTGTTTTGTTCTTTGTCAAAAACTGTTACGTTTGTTCTAATAGGACACACAATACCACCGCCACTAATAATCTTAAATGAAGATGGTTTAGATTGGGTATTATCAAACTCCTTAAAGGAGTATTCTTTTTTTACAGCTGTAGATGGGGCTGTAGTTTTTGTAGAAGCTGTAGACGCAGATTTGCGCGCGCTTGCTGAGGGCTTTGTATTTGCCATTGTTGTAATAATTAAATGAAATTAAAAAGTAAAGATGAAAGGGGAGACCGAAGCCTCCCCATCATCATATGTTTTGACCTTACTTGATCAATACGTGTTGGTTAGCTGCACGAGTAACCAAGTTACACTCAGAACGGTAGTTGAACTGCAAGCTATCTTCGTTAGTGTTAGAAACACCTAAGATAGAACCTGTCATCCAGTGCTCCATTTCACGAGAGTATCCGTTAACAGCTTTGTAGTTCATCTCTAAAGCCGCAGCACGCTCGCCAGACTTAGGATCAATTACAGATGTCAATGGAATCATTACACCCTTGTAAGCAGAACCACCTAACAATGTTGGGTCGTTCAACAATTTCCAAGGCTTCTTGTGGAATGTGTATCCACCACGAGTGAATGATTGGAATCCAAGCTTGACAGCTTGGTCAGCATTAGCGAATGCACCAAATGCACCAGCACCTACTGTTGGACCACCTGTGGCAAATCCAGCAGCACCATTAAGGCTAGCTACCATATCATCAATCTCTAGCAACTCAGCTGTGTTCGCGTAGATAGCGTACTCAGGAGCAGAACCTTGCTTGTCCAATTCAGCGACAATTAGGTCAAGATCACCCAATCCGTTTGTAGCGAATGATGGAGCTACGATACCACGATCTTCAATAGCAGCGAAGTAACCTTCAGAACCCTGAACAGTTTTTCCGCCTACTGTAGCTGTATCGTTCTTACCGAGAAGCATCATCATCTCACGCTTGTCAAGGAAACGCTGACGAGTGTCTGCCTCACCTTTGATGTACCAACGGTAATCACCACCACCTAAGTTGATGTAACCAATGTTAGTAGCTTGAGAACCAGTAACCTTAAATGTCTCTTTCAAGATCATATATGGGTTAGTACGGAAAACAACATTGCTTTCCAAGAAGCGGTTAGGCTGGTCAGAACCTTCAGCGTATAAGTTACCAATGATAGGAGCATTCAATGCATCGCCATCAGCAGCAGCAGATACAACTGTACCTAAAACCTCTACGGTTACAGCACCAGTGCCTTCATTGATAGCTGTAACTACGTAACGATCTACACCGTGAAGAATAACGTCGTTTACACGAACAGTCATTACCTCGCTACCTGCTAGGTCAACAGTGAACTGAGTAGCTGAATCCCACTCACCTACTTGCTTAGCGTGCAAGCGAGCTTCTTCAAAGTATTCTACTTGTTTTGCAGAACCGTTAGCTTTTACAGCTCCGGTCATTTGCAAGAAACCAGTGATACCTTGATCACCGTATGTTTTTATCAAAGCTTCACGTACATCTGGACGGTCTACTTTGTTGATGAAGTCACCTAGTGCGGTGTACTTCGCTGGATCCAATTGACGGAATGCGCTTTGTACGCCACCGCTAACTGAAGGAGTTCCTGTTAGTGCCATTTTATTTTTTCTTTATAAATGGGTTATAAAAATCTTAAAGTCTTATCTGTTCCAAGCGCATCAATGATTTGCTTAGCCAGATCATCTTGTGGTGCAGCCGGAGCCACACCTGGGCTTTGAGTCGATACGTTAGCAGCTTGCTCAACGATCTTACGCTGTCCATCACTTAGACCTTGTTGATATAGACTTTTTGCAATCGCATCTATATTATCCACCAAGGCTTGGTGTGTATTGAACTTATCGTAATCCCATTGACCTTCATTACTTACGTACTGATCAAAGAACGATTCTAAGTTGCTGTTCTTATTAATAAGCTGGCTCTTGTAATCGTCAGTAATACCGAAGTTAAACTCACCGCTAGGTAGGTCAAAGCTTAAAGCTTCTAAGGCTTCAGTTTCCTGAGTCATACTAGATATCCACTGCTCATCAATAGGGCTAGTAGCTGTAGAATCACTATTGTCTATCGGCAAAGTGTAAGAGCTGCGCAACTCTTCAATCTGCATTCTAGACTTATTAGCATCAATCTTAAGCTGTAGTTTTGATAACTTGATCTCGTCATCCGTGTACATATCCTCATCGAGTTTGTACTTAGATCCTACAAGCATATCAATTTCCTCACCTGAAAGGTCTGAGTACTCATTGATCATTGACATCTTTACAGCTGTCATATCATCCATTTCGGACGGATTGATCGATTGATACTTAAACCAGTCTTCTGGTGAACGTCCGGTATTCTCGACAAAGTCGGCAATAACCTTAATTCGCTCATCAATTTCTGCTTCTTGTGGAGTAAGCATTCCCTTCAAAGTGTCAATACTATCTAGCTGTACCCCTAGCGTTTCGCTCAAGTACTGTGCTACAATATCATCACTAATCTGAGGCGCTTGCTCCTCAACTTCTGTATTTAAAGAACTTTGCTCTGGCTCACTAGGAACCTCAGCTGTAGTTGTTTCTGTTTCTGTAGAAACTTGTTCGGTCTCTACCGCTTCAGTGACTGGCTCTGAAAAATCAAAATCAGCTGTTACACCTTCAGGTATTCCGGACTCTTGAGGGGCTGCCTGCTCCTGCGCTGCCTGCACATCTTGGACATTAGCCTCTTCCATTTCAAACCCAGCAGCACCTAGCGCACCTTCTAATTCTTGTTCGCTATTCATAGCTATTGTTTTAAATTAAACTTTTATGTTACAAAATTAAATAAAAAAGAAACACAGTTTCCCGTACTCCTTTGCTATTCAGTTATTTAGAATATGTTTTGTTCTATCTATATTCATTGAAGTACTTTATAACCTCGCTCTCTAGTTTTGAGTCCATTACATAAGTTCCATCATACTCTACACTAGTGAAGGTATCCTCGTCTTCTTCTGTTATTTCTAGCTTGTATTCTACATCATTGTAAACAACTTTAAAATACTCACTACGCTTTATCATCTTGATATCTTCATTAGAATGAAAGACAGCCTCAACGTCTTTGTGGTCAAGCCCCGGTAAGTTTTTTAATCTACATACATAACGAGCGTAGTTATTGCCTTGAGTGTCCACTATGAAGTTTTCTTTTAACGTGGTCATTATGTAAAATTGCTGTTTCTTATCTAACCCCCCGTAATCAAATCTACCTGTAAATTTAACTAGTGGGAAATCCATAATTACAGTTTTGACATCTTCGGATAACTCACCAAAGTCAACTTCTGATTTTACAGCTGAAGGCTTTGTGGGTTCTGAGTCGTATGGCAACAACATAATGTCGTAATACAACTTTAGACCTATTTTGTCTTTTATATTTTCAGTCTTTGTCCGTTGCATACTTTACACCCATAATTGTACCGACTATACTAAAGGCATTAGTAAGCAGTATACCGAACATATTAGACCAAGTACTTCCTATGATTTGTGTATCTGTACCAGAGCCTATTGCCCAAGCGTACATAACTGTAGTTAACACACCTACACCTACAATAACATATAAAGCAACCTTAACTATAGTGCTTATAAGCTCAAACTGTGTGCGCTTCTGCATAACCTCTAAATCCTCTAATGCTTCGTCACGCAGCATCTTACTTTCTTCTAGTGAATTCTGAAGCTCTATAACTAAAGCTTCCTTAATTACAGCTGCCTCTTCAAGCTCTTTGTTTTGCTTTTGTACTTGCTTTGTTATCTGTAGTCTTTTCTTTCTAGAGGATATATCTTTACGCTTACACTCTTCAATGTATTCTTTAACAACAGGATCAGAGGTGTCTGAAAAAAGCTTAACGAAGTTTCCTTCTATATAAACCTTCTTAGCCTTAGCTTTTAGTATAGCCTCTTTTACTGTGTCCTTAGAACTTATCATCTATATATTTTAAAGGAATTTGTTTTGTCTTTGTACCCCTCGTAGTCTTCTTTAAATTCTTCTAAGCGTGGCTCAATGTCATCAGACTTAATAATCCAAAACTGTGCGCCTGCTTTCTTAGCTTTTTCTATTTCTTGTTTGTCATCAGAAGAAGATATAATACCAATGACACAGCCATTACCGTATTCAAAATTAATCTTGCGAATCATCTCAATACCATCAAAACTGCTGCCTATAATGTTGAGGTCTACGAATACACATTCGGGTTTCTCATCATTAGGGTCATCGGGAAACCATTCTTTAAATTTTTTATCTGCTTCATCAGAAGAGTCTAGGGCTTCTAGCGAAAGCGTTATATCAAGGATGCTGCACGCATCTTCAAATACCAAGTGGAATAGGTCTTCATCGTCTATAAGTAGTATAGAGTTTATCATCATTTTATCTTTATAAGTAATTTAGTTCCTTGTTGTTGTTTTTCAGCTCTAATTGTAAATCCGTGTTCTTTTAATATAGCAAGACAGATATTTAACCCAAGTCCAGTACCGCCTTCATCTTGATTCTGTTTTCTAGTGTAAGGCTTTGAGAATTCAACGAACTCTTCTTGGGTGATGCCCCTTCCGTTATCTTCAACGCATAGGGTATAATCATTCTGCATATATATGGATACAAATTTAGTAGAGCTGTCGTTGTACTTTAAACCATTGCGTATTAAGTTATCAATGGCAGTACAGAACAAGGGTTCATTAACTAGTAATGATGGAAGCAGTCCTATTTGAACTTGTTTTATATATGATGTACTCTTAAGATAATCTGTTAAAATGTGTGTGACGTTATGCTTTTCTTTATCTAGCTGTGCATCTTCTTTAACCAAGTTGGTAAACTCTTTTACACCAGCGTAAACTTTCTGCGTGTGACGCAGTCCTTCTTCAAGCATTTTAAGTGGTGCTTGTATCTTTAGGTTTTTAATATCGTCTTCTGTGATCCTGCGTTTTAAGGAGCTTAAACCTCTGGGCATATACGTGTTTATACCGCTATGCATATCGTGC
>Ga0233415_10001438_pt1 | contig 10331 bp, 23 predicted proteins | sample Na_anoxic_12_MG_FD_188631 | JGI IMG/M metagenome (GOLD analysis project Ga0233415, IMG submission 188631) | Seawater microbial communities from Saanich Inlet, British Columbia, Canada - Na_anoxic_12_MG | ecosystem: Environmental > Aquatic > Marine > Inlet | place: Canada: British Columbia...
AATCAAAGGCGTCCTTCATCATTGCCAGTGTCATCCTCCGAATCATCTTCTTTGTTTCTTCATTCATTTAGTTACACCTTAGAAGTGTTCGTATTAGCTGGTTATGAAAGCTTGGTATAAAAGAGTCAACATCAATATCAACTAATTCGTCAACGCAATCAGTGTTATGAACAAAACTCCAACCATCATTGTTACAATCAAACTTGCCATCTTCTGTCTCAAAGATATTGAGTTCATATTCACAGGAGTAATCTTCATCATCCGTAAACTTAATCATAATATAAGTTTGAATATAAGGACCATTGTCGCTATCAGTAAATGGTTCCGGGTCATCAACATTAATTGACCGGATATCATAGCTACGATTTTCACGTTCTTTAATCATTTGTTGAAGTGTGAATTCAGTGATTGAAGATAAAAGCTTCTTTGCAATTGGGTTATTCATTTATTAAATCCTTTATAATAAGTTGTTAATATAATATAACTTCAAAAGTATAAAAGTAAAAACATCTTTATAAATTTATTTATTTTCTACATCTTGCATATAGTGATACATAATATCTCGTATATACTCCTTAGTGTATTGCAGTCATTCTTTATGTAGTTATCCACTGACCTATACCGCCGCCCATTTATAAAGATTTCATAAGATACCCACAAACCACTACCATTGATATTTTGTTTAATAGGTGATAGACATGTAATCGATATAGAGGATCCATCAAAGGTTAAATATGCATCTGCATATGGATTGGAAAATTCAGGGTCGTTAATACTTTGAGCACCGCCATCAAAATTCTCGTTCTTAATAGATTGTGTAAACCTGTCCATAATAACTTTAGGATCACTACTAAAAGCTTTCAGTCCATTATAGATCAACGGAAAGCCCAAGATCTTTTCCACTTTCTTTTCAATATTATTCTTATCAAACTTAAACTTCATCCTATAATTCTCTCAAAAAGTTTTTTATAGCTCTTAGTTTTACAAATTGTTACACATAATGCATCATATAAATTCTTTAGTAAGTGTTGATCACATTTAAAACAATATGGGGACGTACTACAACAACTCATACCCATATAGATTTCCATGTTTACATAAAAATACACCGATTTTTTAGACAAAAGAGTCCAAGCAATCAATCCAATATCAAACTTTCCAAATACTAACCTCAACCCTGACTTCATATTAGTGGATGTATAATTTAATTTACACTTCTCGTTATTGATGGCTCCTACAAACTCCTCTAAAATAACAAGATGGTTAACATCATCAGTTGTCTTCCCATTATAGATCAGTTGATAACCCAAGATCTTTTCTACTTTCTTTTCAATACAATCTTTATCAAATTTAAATTTCATAATTATTACCTCGGGTGCATGAACATATTATTATGCATAAGTAATCATACATACGTTTCAGTATGTCTTCATCTTGATTAACACAAAATCCCGGTGGACTTATATATACAGGATTAAAATATAATCCTAAAGTTGTATAGATCTTTACATAAGGTTCATCAGCCCATCTTGGTATGCAGTGTAATAGTATCGTGAACTTATCAAAATTCAAAAACATATGTTCTGATTTTGTTCCTGTAACATCAGGAATCTTCGTAGTAAAGTTCTCGTTATTGATGGCTAGTATAAACTTCTCCATAATATCTATTGAACATAAGAAATCTACATCATCAGATATCTCTCGATATATAAGTGGATAACCCAAGATCTTTTCCACTTTCTTTTCAATACAATCTTTATCAAACTTAAACTTCATGAGATAATTTGCCCCTCGACTCAGTGACAAATGTTCTTCCCCAAACCTCGCTCAGAACATTTGTCATTAAACAAACTAATAAACTAAATAATACTAAATATATAAACATACTAATACACATACATACTCACCTCTATACTTATATACATATACACATACATACTCTTATCTATATAGGGATTACTCATATACATACTCTTCTTATAGGGATTCAATGGGTCTTCTGCTGGTCTCACAAGAGGATAGATGCCCACGGGCGGCGGAGGGACTGTGACGTGCTTCTCTGTATCCATTTGGAGCCTCTTTTATTCTTAAATCTATTAACTTTTGCTTATCAATGGCCAAAAGATAGAAGGTCTCAGCCTACTTTCAACTCCAAGAGTCTCGCGAGAGTTTCTAGAAGATTCTATAGAGCCTCATACCAATCACTTACGACTCGCGAGGTCTTTTTTCCCTAGGGTTATTCGGATTTTATTCATGCGAGGTAAATCTTCCCTTAGGTTATTCATAATTATTTTCAAAACCTGCTATACTTTTATCGTTTTGTGATTATATTAGAATGGGATCCCTGGTAAGGGATGGTTTGTTTGTCGGTTATGTATGGAGCAAGCTCTGGCGAGATAGCTAGTGCAACAACACTAGTCTCGCATCAATCTGTGTAGCCCCATTTCTCTAGAGTATCGATGATCTCCTTTATTTCTACAGATTCTCTCATTTTAATAACTTCAACTGTCACATTCAAACCAACCTGCCAAATTTTACCACGTACTTCATGTGCATGTTCTTCGGTTAGAGGTCCAACAACAATAGAGTTTTCAGTTATGATTGGATACTTAATATATACTATATGATTCTTATTCATCTAACCTCCTATATAGATCAATAGACCTATACATATAACTGTTAGTGTTACTCCAATAAAGACTATAGCATCTTGTATGACATAGAACTTCTTGGCACGTTTGATTAGATCATCCACTTAGTTTTTCTCACCAGTAAATGCGGCAGCCGACATCCAAAGTAGAACGATTCCAGTTGCATATTGAACAGCCACTAAAATTTCTGATTGTTTAGTAGCTAACCATAGACCACATAATGCCAGATTAGTTGCTCCACCAAATAATAATGTATACTTGTTCATTCAATACTCCTAGTATGCTAATACAATTTCGGCAATATCTTCATCTTCAGAAGCTGCCTTGATTAAATCGTCGTGGGTGTCACCTAGTACTTCGAAGAAGGAACAGAATTCTGCCACCTCTTCTGACTCCATAGACATTACAGAATCTGTGATCTCTTCTAACATTACTTATTCTCCTTTAGTTTACGTGGGTCAATTAAACGTTCTTCGGTACCTGTAATACATACACCAATGATCATTGAAAGTAATGCAATTGGTAATAAGAGCCATGCAAATACTCGTTTAATAGGTCCTTGTCCAGGTCCAAATATGTAGTAATAACCTTCAGACCATGCGGATGAAAAGCGTAGTTTCTCTAGTTCTTCCTTAGCCAGTAGTTTAACGGTTGCTTTATCTAGTAGAGCCAGCTTCTGTTCATTGGTTAGACTAGCCCATGCTTCTTCGACAACGTTATCTAATTCTTGTTCATTCATCTTAGTGTAGACTCCATGTATCGGGTCGTTTATGATCAGGTAAAAATCTTGTTCGTCCCATTCCATTCGGTTCTGGTTTAAGTTTGTCTTGATCTAATTGAGCTTCCAATAGTTTATTGAGTAGATCAATAGTTTCTTTCAGTTCAACTTCATTCATCTCTTCTGCATACTCTCGTATGGTCTGAATCTTTCCTTCAAAGGTTTTGTTTCCGAAGAATCCTTTAGGGATAATTGATTCATACTCATTAGACATATCTCGTCTATTCCTTCTCGTTAGAGGGTGCTTGTTCGTCAGTGGCTGGTCCTTCATAAACCCGTTCCACTGTAGGCTTCAGTCCTTCTTCACTGACCTTATTACCAAGCCAGCATCCACCACCAATGATTAATCCAGCCATGATTATGAATGATAGTAGAACCATTCCAATGAATCCAATTACCATCAATTCAACCAATGTAAAATACTTTTTCATGTTCGTTCAATCCTTATACGATGTGGTTAGCAAGTCTGTAGGCTTCATCCATGGTAAGTTTCAGTTGGTTCCCACCCTTATAAACAGTGAGGTAATCCTTTCCACGGACATGAGATGCCCGGATTTTGATATCATCAGTAACCTGGATGAAGTCACCAATTGAATTCGGTTTAAATGATACTTTCTCGTTAGACATTCTTCGTTAGTTCCTTCTCGTTAGTGACGTTGGTTATAGTCGTCAACGGATGCTTGTTCAAATTCATTCAGGTTATCTTCTGATTTGACATACCCTGGATTGCAGGTAGCGTATGTGTATTCTTTAGCTTCTTTCTGAGCCTCAGCTTTGTTATCAGCCTTAGCAAGGACTACTTCGTTGTGGTTAAATGCGTACCAGTTAGTCATGTCTCGTTCAATCCTTCTCGTTAGATGATTCTCGTTAGTCTATTCTCGTTAGATAGATCTCGTCTGTATCGGATGGACCAAATAAATGTTTTCTTCTTCATAATAAACTTCATATTAAGTCTTCTTTTGTTTGCTTAGGACTTTCGTAGCGGCCGAAAAGGTCCCCCACCGGTTAAGGTGGGGGTGGGCGGTTAGCTGTTATGCAGTCGCCTTAGCATCAGTATCTTTCTTCTGAGCATCGGCGGTTTCTTTCTTCGCAGCTTCGGCAGCCTTCGCTTTCTTCTCAGCTTCCTTTGCTTTCGCTTCGGCAGCTTCCTTCGCAGCCTTTTCTTTGGCAGCGGCGGCTTGAAGCTTTTCGGTGATCTTCGGGCAGATGTCCCATTTGACGATCCACTTCATAGCGTTGGCGATTACATACTCGTATTGCTCTTTGTCGTCATCTTTGTGCATGGTAGGAGCAGTCCCGCCATAATTGATGATCGTTGCAAAGTTGGTAACAGCTTCGCGATCGTACTTGGAGTGGTTGGTGAATGAGCAGCGCCATAGGGATTCCAGCAATTGAACATCACCGGCTTGCAGCTTACCAGATGCGGCACGTTCCATTAGGGATTTGATGGCTTCTTTGAGGATGGCTTCTACTGCGGCGTTTTTAGTGATCATGATGATCTCCATTTGTTTGGTTCTTATGAACCGGTTTGGTTAGGGGCGAGAATTATAAACCATTATATAATTCCCTTTACTTATTATAATATAATACCATTTCGTTAGAAGTACAAACAACTTATCAATAATTTTTAAATTATTTTTAACTTCGTTCGTTGCTTTTAAGACTTGTACCATATTAAAAAATTCCTTCTTAGTAATTGTTACTTAATATAATATATCACATTCTCGTTAAAAGTACATACAACTATTCAATTATTTTTAAATTGTTTTCGTGCTGAGAGATAGAACCTCTACTCGTAAGATGGCTATGGGTAGAGATCAATGGGTGGAGATCTTAATTAGGAACTGTTCAAAATTGTACAATAAGCTCGTAACAAAAAGCTATAGGCCGTAGGCTGTGGGACAAGTGTTCAAATATGTTATAACCCTCGTACGCAAGCGCCTATAGGGATATTCTGGGTATGGGCCGTAGAGTCCGGTTATAACCCAATCCAGCCTAGACCTTTGACCTTTTGACCATCTTATCCATCAGACCATTTGTTCAGATCTTCAGACCAACTTTAGAAAACATTTAGAATTAGTTTAGAAGGATTTAGTCAGCCCCTATTAAGAAAGATTAAGCTTCATTCCTAATAATCTCGGCCTCTATCTGGGTATGAACCTCAGTCCCTATAGTAACCGCATTATCTCTTAAATCACGCAAACTATGATATCCTGGAGGGTTAATCTGTAAAGGGATATAAGGAGTAAGAATATTACTTAGATCAACTGAGGCGGAAGGCTTTTTATCTCTAGTCGATTCCTTTACTAATTCTGATACAAGCTGTCGATCGATTTCTGCCCTAAGTTCATCAGACATTATATTAACCATTTCTTCATTTACATCAGTACCATGCATATTTTCTAAATCATCAGGCAACTCTTCTCCCCAAGTAGCCCTAAGTCTTCTAGGACGTTCTTGATCGCGACCGCCATATTGATGTCTTAATGCGAAGGTAAATCCTGCAGGCGGATCCATAGGTTGAACACCGGTTATATCATGTGCGGTTAATTCAGGAAAAACATGTCTCATTTTAGGAAGACGTATAGTAGGTATTCTATATCCTTTAGGACCGGACCTTGAAGCGGACTTAGATTTAAACTTCTTCCTATCATGTTTAAAGGCTTCAAAAGGTTCTATATTAATAGGTCCTGGAATCGCGACCGTCTTCTTAGAAGAGATATTATGATCGCGACCCTTTAGAGTAGAAGGATATTTATCGCCTAGATAAGGGATAAGATTTCGAAGTTCTTTTGATTTAAGAGAACAATCTATATTCGACTCATTAAGATATTGTTTTAAAGTATGAGGGAAGGTTTGATAGCTGTTATGAGTTCCATTGCCAAGGACTAGAATATTTGAATTGAGGAGTTTATCAAATAGATCTATGAATGTATTATGAGTTATATTGGTACCTATGTCAAATTTAACAGTTGTTTGAGTCTTTAGAAATCGTAAACTATTTTTGTCCTTACTTTTTGCCAGTTGATTTTGAACTTGAAGGTGCATAGTAATAATAAGATTAGATTTAGAATATGTATAATTGCTGAATCCTATCTTAAATTCGATGTCGTAATCTCCGATATCTAGTTTATATACGATGTTTACATTTGTCCAAAAATTACCGTTATCTATTATGGTAAAGTTATCACTAAATTTGAGTGCCTTCATAAAGAATATAGGGTAGTTTTTAGTTATGTAATCAGTATTATCGTTTTGAGGAGTAAGAACTAAATGATTTACTTGAGTGTTCCAGAAGTCAGGAACTAATTTTAACAGATCTGATAGACCGGGATGACGGTTAATTATATGTTTGGTTGAGGGTGTTTTAAACATTTATTGACTCCAATATTTCTGGTCCATATGTAAATGAGGGTCTATCTAATCGCCACTGTTGTCTAAATTCTAACGGTTGTGATAAACTTTCTTTTATTTGATTATTGCATATTTCACTTGTTAATTTATTAAATACTTCTTTCATATCATGGAAATAATCAACCTTAACTGTTTCTGCTCCTCTACATGTTAAAGGTTTTGGTGCATCTGGTGTATTTAATTTAGGTATACATGCATAATAAGTTATAATTAAGTCAAGGGTTTTGCTTGTTTTAAAATGCGTTAGACCAAAGCGTGCTGATGCAAATACTGATTCATTACTGGCGGCAATCCGTAATGATATACATGGTATATCATCTCCTAGTGAAACATTAACTGGAATATCATATTTATTTTTATATTGATCAGAGAGTTTATTAGCTAGAATTAATCTATATTTGTCATCTCTATATTTATCTAAATTAATATCAAAACTAAAATCATCGAATGATATGGCACGCACCATCTTTAATGCGGGTAATAGTATATCTAGATTCTTACTAGTATTAAGTACATTTGTTGGTGAAGGTCCTTTAAACATTTAATGCCCACTTTAGTTCATTAAGATTAATATTGTATAACGGACTACTAACAGCATTCCGAATTGTAGTAGGTTTGCACATATATTTATTTAGATAATATCTGTATGATTCATTATTAAAAAGAGGATCAATAGTAGGATCAAAAATCATTGTATATGGATCAGGTATTATTTTTTCAAATACATAATTTCGATCTTCAAAACTCTCCACTACTCGGCACAAACTTAAATTATATGTGATTATACAAAAATAAGTTCGTTTAAAATATTCTTGACGTATTCCAAATTTATATCTACAATCAATTGTTTGTGGAATTGGAGTAGAAAGACATATAGTGTTTTGATATGAAATTTCATAACCCTCTTCTTTAATATTGTCTTCATCTTTAGGTTCAATTAATTTCAAACCATGTTGTTCATTACGATTTACAACTTTATCTAATTCATGCTTTAATGATCTTAATGGATGATAAAGTTGTAAATATAAACTTGAAAAATCTAATGCAGTAATATCTCTAAGTGGTTGAACCCAATCAGCTACTGTTGAGTTCTTCTTAATTATTGATTCAGCGTTAGGCCCTTTAAACATTTAAAACCTCAAACATTTCATTGAGCGATACACCTAAACTAATTGTTTCTTTTTGGACAAAATTATTTTCACCAACAGAAGAAAATCCTAATTGTATACTAGAATTTAACATTAATTGATGAAAACTATTTAGAATGTCACTTGATAACTCAAAAGGTTCTACGTCTTCTAAATTAATAGAATGAGCGGCAGCGATAGTGTAGCATGACTTAGCACCAACGGTCATTTCAGGAGACGCAGTTGTTTCTACTTTAGCGCCTACACCAAAACGTGGAGTAAAATCAAAGTGGGCCACATTAAAAGCAACTGTATAAGTTCTTATATTAAGATCATTTTCGTGGCGCCACTGTAGATTATTATCACTAGAAGATGTAACTAATAAACCACTATGTGCAGATATATATCTAAAAACTTGTTCTCTACTCATATCTTTTGTATTTTCAGTAGTAAAGTAACTGTATTCAACGTATTTTAGACGTGTTAATTCTTTTATAAGCATCTCTAAATAATTAAATTTATCTAATAAATGTTCTACGCTTGGTGTTTTAAACATGAAAAAACATCCTAAATTAAAATATTAATGTTCAATATAATATAACTTAGAATGTTTAAGAGTATAGTTACTTTAATAATTATCTGGATCTATTGGTATACCGCTTCCAGTAGAACCTGAAGGATATAATGTAAAGCGGCCAGTTGTCATTATTTCAACAGCTGCGTTAAATTTAGATTCAGATATTTCATCAAATGGACCAAGTCCTGCAATACGTAATATAGAATGTTGAGCAGGCTTTGTTGATAAATGAAGTTTCAATTGAAATTTTAATTGACTATCAACCTCAAATTCAAATTCTGTATATTCATCTTCAACATATTTCGCAGCTTCACCTCTAGGAACTATTCTTATAGAATAACCTGCAGCAAATTTCATAAGTTTGCTTTCATCAAATGTAATTTCATCCTCAAGTAACTTTATTAAAATATATCTATAGCGTTGACGTTCATCATATGTTAACTGTTTTCTATCAGTAATAGAATAAGAAAACTCACTAAACTTAATTGTTTTGTACGCTTCAAGTACTTTAAAAGCGGTTTTAATCTCGGGGCGATTGAGTAGATGCTCCGTTGATGGACCTTTAAACGCTTCTATCATTTTATTATACTTCATTTTAATCTCCAAATGTTCATAAAGTATTTATAAAAATAGGACCAACCTTACGGTCAGCCCTACATTTCCCGAACATTTTAATATTTTGAAAACAATCTTTGAAGTTCAGGTGGCAACTCTTTAAACCGTGATTCATCACAGTGAATTTGAACATTTCCTAATTTTAGATCAATAAGAACATCTTTAAACATTTCAAACGTCATATTATCGTCGAATGTATATTTCAGACGATCACCTGTTTTAAGTTCCTTTTTATATTGTTTCTTTTTAATTCCAATATATTTTGGTTGACCATCAACATCAGCTTTAGATTCTTCAATATACTCTTCACCAACATAAGTAAAGAAACATTTGTATTCATCCATGTATAGATCATAAATATCATGTGCAAAATTTTCGGCGTCCTCTTCATTCATAATTAGCCCAAGTTCTTTTTCCATAATATCTACATCAACTCTTGGAGACTCACAGCAATCAAACGCCTCATAAAAACTATGATTATTACATGTTGCAATATATATATGGTCACCAAGTTTAGCAATCAGTGTATCATAATTACATGATTTAAACCATACTGCAGCATCATCATTCCAATCAGGATCATCCTGAAGTGATTTAAGTTGGGCATCTAATTTATCATCTTCGTCGTCCCATTCTCTATATGGAACCATTAACCGTGCATACTCAAGAACTGTTTTACTTCCGGTTAATACAAAGCTACTGCTACTACTGTTACTTACAAATCCGCTTCTACTTTTCATTTTAATACCAACCTTCTATAATTTTAAAACCATCACCTTCAACAGATGTTTCTATTTGTTTACCTGTTTCTTTATTAAATACATAGCAAATATCTTCACATAAATCTGGTTCGTTGTAATCAACACTTATACGATAAATATATTTCCATTTATATTCATCACAATCATCTTGCCACCTTTTAGTAACATCCGTTAAACTAGATTCACTATAATCAGGAGTTTCATCTTCATAAAGTCCAAAACAGTCATCGATTTCTATCAAAATTTTACAATTTTTGTCTTTAACTGCAATAACAAATGAAGAACTACTACTGTTACTTACAAATCCTTTTCTACTCTTCATCGTCAATCACCGTTTCATACCGTTTACAAACATTTATAACAAATCCAACAAACACTTGGAACATATCTTTTATTTTTAGATTTTCA
>Ga0233415_10001439_pt1 | contig 10327 bp, 11 predicted proteins | sample Na_anoxic_12_MG_FD_188631 | JGI IMG/M metagenome (GOLD analysis project Ga0233415, IMG submission 188631) | Seawater microbial communities from Saanich Inlet, British Columbia, Canada - Na_anoxic_12_MG | ecosystem: Environmental > Aquatic > Marine > Inlet | place: Canada: British Columbia...
TTTACAGAGAAATAAGGTTAAAAAGGTCATTGATATCTTTGATATGATCGAATCTGTTGACTCCCTCAGATTGGCCAAGGAGATAGAGAAATGGTGCGAGAAACGAAATAAAGTAATGCCCATATTGATTGAGGTTAATAGTGGTGAAGAAAATCAAAAAGCCGGGGTAGCCCCAAAGGATGTAACACAATTAATAAAGGACATCTCCTCACTTAATTATATAAAGATAATGGGATTGATGACCATGGGACCGAGATTCGGGGACCCAGAAGAATCACGTCCTTACTTCATGAAAACAAGGGCGATATTCGAACAGATTAAGGATCTTCACTTACCGAATGTGGAAATGAAATATCTCTCCATGGGCATGACCAATTCTTATGAGGTTGCCATACAAGAGGGAGCAAATTTGGTAAGGATAGGTACTAAGATATTTGGAGAGAGAGAAGGGAGCAATAATTGAGCTATGCAACTAAAGAAATGAAGCGATTTATGGGCAAAGCTGTCTCTCGTTTTCAAATGATAGGAGATGGAGACAGAATATTGGTTGCTGTTTCAGGAGGTCAGGATAGTGTAGCCCTTTTATGGTTATTAAGAGATCGTTTAACAAGAATTCCTATTACGTATGATATAAAAGCGGTTCATGTAGAATTAGGCTTTGGGCAAGATACAGGGAAAAAGATGGAGGATTTTTTCAATCTAAATGGTTTTGATTATTGTATTATTAAAAGCAGCTTTGGACCACGTGCCCATGCAAAAGAAAACAAGGAAAACCCATGTTTTCTCTGCTCACGCCTGAGAAGAAAGGCCATATTTGAAAAGGCAGCAGAACTTAAATGCAATAAAATAGCATTTGGACATCAGAAAGATGATTTCATTGAGACATTTTTTTTAAACCTCTTTTTCGCAGGATCAATAGATACGATCCAGCCTGTACAAGAGCTATTTAACGGAAAACTCACCATTATACGGCCATTTTATCTGTTAAATAAGAATAGTATTAAACGATATACTGATGAAATGGGATTCCCTGTGATAGATAATGGCTGTCCTACAGCACGATCATCAAAAAGGATGCAAACCAGGTCCATGCTTCTAAATCTCTATAAAACAAATAAAAAAATAAAAGGAAACATCTTTCATGCATTAATGAAACATTTGCTGTTGACCGCTGACCTTTATCCATCTGCATTGCTTGATATCCATCAGAAAACAGTGAATGGATAACAGACAATTTACCTTCAGGCACTGAAAATGAAATTAGGTTTTATTGGACTGCCGCAATCAGGGAAATTTACGATCTTTAAGGCCTTGACTGCTGCGAGAGGAACAATAAGTCAAGAAAAGGTCAAGAAAGGCGATCAGCTTATTGCAACCGTTAATGTACCTGATGAAAGAGTAGATTATCTTAGTAAGACCTATAAGCCAAAAAAAACCATCTATTCTCAGGTAGAATATCTGCTGCCTGGAAAAACAATAGATATCGATCATTCCACAAGGGAAAAAGAAAATGTCACCCTTAATGCAGTGAGAGTCTGCGATGGATTGATTCAGGTTATAAAAAATTTTCAGATTTTTGGAGGGCCTGCTCCCACACCTGAAGAAGATTTCTTTAAACTGGAATCAGAAATGATAGTAAGTGATCTTTTAGTGGCTGAAAAGAGGGTGGAAAAAATAAAATTAGATAAAAAAAAAGGAAAAAAAATAAATGCCGAGGAAGCTTCGCTATTAAAGAAATGCATTGATTCGCTATCTGAAGATAAACCATTGAGGGATAATTCTGAGATAGCTAATTCTCTACTTCTAAGAGGTTTTACCTTTTTATCTGCTAAACCCATGCTGGTAATTTCAAACAACTCAGACGAAGATGAAGATCTACCCATGATGCCTCGTATCCCTAAAAATGTTGAGCTTATGGTAGTTCGGGGTAAATTAGAGATGGAGATAGGAGAGATGGGCCCGGAGGAGGCGCAGGAATTTTTATCAGCCTTTAATATTGAGAGTTCTCTCCTCGATAGAGTTATCAAGCGCTCCTTTGCTGCATCTGACCTCATTTCCTTTTTTACAATTGTGGAAAATGAGGTACGATCATGGTCAATCACCAAAGGTACCTCAGCAATAGATGCTGCTGATCTCATCCATTCAGATATGAAAAAGGGATTTATAAAGGCTGAGGTTCTTTCTTGTGATACATTGGCTAAATATGGAAATTTTTCCGAGGCAAAAAAGGATGGCCATGTCAAACTAGAAGGTAAGGAATATATGGTACAAGACGGAGACATAATCAAATTTCGATTTAACGTATAAGAAATGGCAAAAAAAAAGATACAAGTTGGGCTCATTGGGGCAACAGGGTATGGTGGGGTAGGTTTGATCGAACTCCTCATAAACCATCCTTTTGTTAACATATGTGCTCTTATGGCCAAGCAAGAAACCGGTAAGCCCATCAGCACAGTTTATCCTCATTTAAAAGGATTTTGTGATCTACCAGTTTTTGATCCAGCCGACCCTCAATGTCCACATGACTTTGATATCGTCTTCTATGCTACCCCTGACGGAGTTGGTCAAAAAGAGGCAACAAAGTGGTTGAATAAAGGTGTTAAAGTAATTGATTATAGCGGGGACTTTCGTTTTAATGATAAAGAGAGCTATGCCTCTTATGCTGCCAGAATCGGAAAGCCAAAGGAACATGCTAATCCAGATATTCTCCACTCCACTACCTATGGCCTTCCCGAGTTACATAGAGAAATAATAGCCAATTCTAAGTTAGTTGGTAATCCAGGATGTTTTGCAGTAAGCTGTATACTTGGGCTCGTACCTGCGCTAAAATTCGGCCTTATAGAAAGCGAGGGTATAATATTTGATGCAAAAACCGGTGTTTCCGGGGCTGGGAAAACCCCCTCCCCTTTATTTCATTTCCCTGCTCGATATGAGGCTATGAATGCCTACAAGGTCACTGGCCATCAACATGTATATGAAATCGAGAGAGAATTATCCCTCATAGCCGATAAAGAACTCAAGGTTACATTCACTCCGCACGTTATCCCAGTGAGCAGAGGGATTATCACAACTATTTATGCTACTATTACCGCTAATGCAAATATGGAAAACTTGAGAGAGGCTTATGAGACAATTTATGGCAAGGAGCCATTTATTAGGATATTTAGCCATGCAGAGGTTTTAAGTAGCACTGATGTGAGGGGAAGCAACTTCTGTAACATCTCGCTCACTATAGATTCAAGAACAGGGAAATTGATTGTAATCAGCGTGATTGATAATCTCGTGAAAGGTCAGGCAGGTAATGCCTTGCAGAATATGAATATCATGATGCATATAGAGGAAACTACTGGTCTGATGTATCCTGGAAACTTTCCGTAATACTGTCAGTGGAGAGTTGTCTGTACTCCGTTGTGTTTGTATGCTACATCCCTTGGATGTAAGAGAGAAATCATTATCTTTTTTGCTATGCAGGGTAGGTAAATTAATCACTATAGTCCCCTCAAGGCACAACAAACAACTATCGTCAGACAATTACATACAAACCCTTCGCACCTGCGTAAGATCGGTTTTACCAAGGAATATCCTCCGTATCCCATCTTGCATCAAGGTTCTCATTCCATCAGCTATGGCCTGTTCCCTAATTTTCTCCATCTTAGCTTTACCTTGAATCAGGGACTTCATTTTAGGTGTTCCAGCCAATAGTTCAAGAATCGCTGTTCTCCCCCTATAACCAGTATTTTGACATTTTTGGCAGCCTTTGGGCCTATAAAGTTTGAGATCCTTGTTGTATGAGATTTTCAGACTATCAAAATCACCATTATATGCCCTGACCAATAATTCAAACTCTTCTTTAGAGGGATGGTAAGCCTCTTTACAATCTTTGCACAGGGTTCTTACCAGTCTCTGCGCAAGGATACCCAAAAGGGCATCGGCAAAATTAAAGGGATCCATTCCCATATCAAGCAATCGAGTAATTGTTTCAGGGGCACTATTAGTATGTAGGGTTGAAAAAACCAGATGACCGGTAAGAGATGCCTCAATTCCTGTGGAAACAGTCTCTTCATCCCTCATCTCTCCAACCATGATCACATCAGGATCCGCCCGTAAGAAGGACCTCATAGCAGATGCAAAATTAAGTCCTATCTTTGGCAGCATCTGAACCTGGCGAAGGCCTTCCTGTGTGATTTCCACTGGATCCTCTGCGGTCCATATTTTTGTTTCCGGCTTATTGATAAAACGCAACGCTGAATGGAGCGTAGTAGTTTTCCCGCTACCAGTGGGGCCAACGACAAGCACTATGCCATACGGTTTCTCTACCATTCCGACAAATTCTTTATAATCTCTCTCGTTCATGCCTATCTTATTTAATGGATGAGGTTCGCTTGAAGACAGTATCCTCATGACAACATCTTCATTACCCCCTACAGTCGGCATGGTGGCTACCCTCAATTCGATATTGAGCGGGGCATATTTTCTGAATTGTATCTTACCATCCTGAGGACGACGGCGCTCCGCAATATCCAAAGCACTCATGATCTTTATACGTGAACTCATTGCAGACTTATAGGTATACGGTATGGTCTGGTATACCTGGCACAATCCATCAACCCTGAATCTGATCACGGCATCTGCCTTACCCATCCTCGGTTCTATATGGATATCAGAGGCTCCCCTATTATAGGCATCAATAATCATTTTATTTACTAATTGCACTATGGCCCCATCTGCCTCGGTAATTCCTTCGAGTTCCTCATCTACTTCCTCAACTCCAGTATCTAACTGCCCAAGAATCTCTTCAATGCTATCTCCTGTGCTACCCATAATAGTCGATCTCTTGACATCAAAGAAATGATCAATCATTTTAATAATATCTTCCCGTAAAGAGACGCAAAATTCGAAGTTTTCGCCAGAGATAAGCCCTTTTACTGCATCCTGCAGGGGTAAATAATTCGGATTTTCCATTGCTATCACTATCGTTGAATCAGATTTTTCCACCGGTACAAAGAGGTTATTTTTCAGGTACGCTGGCCTCAGGCCTCTCAGCAACTGTCCAGGAATGACCATCTTCTCACTATATGGTATAAATCTTGTTTTAAAAAACATGCTTAAAGAGGTGCCTATATCCTTTTTTGTTACATGATAATCACTCATAAGAACATTCCCTACACTGCTCTTCATCTTCCGTGCCTGAACCATAGCCTTTTCCAGATCTTTCCGGTCAATAATATTATTGGTAATGAGATAATCAAATTTTGTGTTTCTGATCTGTTGCTTGAGCCTCTGGCGGTTGTAAAAGGCAATTCCTAAGACCTTAGCTATCTCAATAGCAGATTTTTGGTCCTCCAATGTAAAATGTTTGCCAGTTACCTTGTTGACAAGTTGAACCACTCCCAATAGATATTTGTTAAACTTAATAGGTGCGACTAAAATCTGCCTCGTTGTATACCCTGTTTTTTCATCCCAGCTGTTGTCAAATGTCAATTCAGGATTTATCTGTTTCAATTCGTTATTATCATAGGCATTAACAATATTTATTACTTTGCCTGATATACCACAATACCCTGCAATGCTTTTATTATTAAGGGGAACTCGTATCTCATTTGGCTCTTCACTTGTTATAAACCGCGAAACAATCTCTTTTTTAGTACCATCCACTATATAGATGGTTATGCGGTCTGCATCAAAGACAGAGATAATGCTATCGCTCAAATTAATTAATATTTCATCAACGTCTTTGGAGACATTTATCTTATTCGTAATAAAATTAAGTTTTCTGCTAAATTGAAGTTCCCTCTTGAGAGCATCTACATTATTCACTTTTTCCTTCGTATCTTCTGTTTTAAAAAGCTGCATTTTATTCACCTTTTAAAGTAAATATTCTTAACTTAATAAAATACCACATATATTACATTTTTTCCACACTATTTAATCTCATTTTTTATTTGAAAAAATAGCCCTGATCATTTAAAAATATACATGCCTAACCTTATAAGTGCCGAAAGTGCTTCAATAGAGGGAAGGACATCATTGTAACTTTGGCTCATTGTAACATTTTTATTGTATTATGGTGCTTGCCAATTATATAACCTTTTTTCGTGAATGATGAGCCATCAACGTATCAATAAACAAAATCCCCTTGTACTGGCCTCGATCTCGCCAAGGCGAAAAGCTATTCTTAAACAGATTGGAATTCCTTTTGACTCCGCTGGAAGCATGATTAATGAAACGCAATATAAAAAAATAAAACCGACAGATATTGCCTGCCATATTGCCATACAAAAGGTTGAATCAATCGAGCACGCCTATAACAATCGTTGGATACTTGGCGCCGATACGATAGTGGTAATAAATAAGACCATTTTTGGTAAGCCAAAGAATCCTGGGGAGTGTCAGGATATGCTCCATCTTTTAAAAGGAAAGACCCATGATGTAATTACCGGGTTCTGTATTCATGATCCAGGAAGACAATTAGTGCACCTTGAAGCAGTTATGACAAAGGTAAAAATAAAAGAATTGAGTGATATCGAAATTGAGGCCTATATTAACACAGGTGAACCTTTTGGAAAGGCGGGTGCATATGCTATTCAAGGGATTGGCTCTTTTATGATCGAACAAATCAATGGATCGTACACCAATGTAGTCGGATTACCAGTATATGAGGTTATCAGTGCGCTGATTACATGTGGAGCACTTAAGGACTTTCCTCCAACAGAATAGATATTTACCGGCTTATTCACAGAGTCCTCTGCCGGTTTTTTAATAGCTTATTCTACCCAGTCCGCACTTTGTTTCCCCTCTCGTATTTTATAATTTCTCTTTGTTAAATAGTCACCCAATGCTATTGAAGTCAAAATCACTAACGGTATAGACACCATTAGCCTAATTATTGTAAATTTTATCCCCATAAAAGATGCCTCAAATATCGCCATCGGGACTCTACATATCCCTGAAGCCCCAATATAGGTGAGGATAATGCTAAGTTTTGCGCCTTTCCCATAGAGGGAATACGCAACTGGAAAGGACACATACAAACCACCGACTGTGGTTCCACCAAGGAGCAAAGCCCATATATAGCCCTTGATACCAGATTCTTCACCAAAATGTTTTTCAACTGTTTCTCTTTTTACCCATACCTCAAAAAGGCCTATTAAAATGAAAGCACAGGGTAATAGCTTAAGCATGTCTATGGAAAAGGAGACAAAATTACTGCCAATTTCCTTTCCAGGGTTGAATCCAAACGCAAGAGAAACAATTAAGAAAAGAAAATAACCTGATGCGCCAGCAATTTTAATACTATCATCCCGCTTCATCAAAAAATCTCTCTAAAGAAAATACCAGTCATCACAGCCACAACAAAAGCGATAAAGAGGCTCATTATATTTCTTAGTATGGTTAATCGTACTCCGAAATACTCCTTTTCTATTGGATACGTGAGAACCCCTACCATCATTAAAGTTGTTGAAAAAGCAGATAAAACCATATACAGCACTCCTTTTTTTAATAAAATGCCACATAATGGAAAGGCAATAAACCCGGGCATCAATGTTATTGAGCCAAAAAAGGAGGCAAAGAGAACCCCCATGCCTATATTGTTTTTCCCAAGATAATTTGAGATAAGTTTATCCGGGATGAGAAAAAGAACAATTGAGACAAGAATAAGCATACCCAAAAAGGCAGGCAAAATAGTTACAAATCTCCTAATCGCTATTTTAATCGCTTTAAAGGTTTTCTCGCGGTTTATAATGAAAGAAATTAATAATGCGAATCCCGTTGCTATATATAAATAATACATCCTGCCCTTAACAGTTTCTACCTAAATTACCCGTGTTATAATATTAGAATCTGAATCTAATCCTACTGCTCCCCCAGTCTGCAGCCAATACATTTGTTTAGTGCTTTTAAACACAATATCTATTTTCTAGCCCTTACATATAACACCTTTGTTCTATCTCCTATAAGTTGAACCTCCTCTACTTTAAAATCCACATTTTCTAAAAAAGAGGTAATTTCACCAGGAGATAAATTGTTTCGCGTATAGCGTGGTGGCCAGCCCCACTTCCTAAGATATCTTACACCCAATTTCATTTTTCCAAACCAGTTCATCCTGTAACCTGTGAAGTCTACGAGAAGCAATAACCCTCCATTTCTTAAAATTTGATGGCTTTCTTGAAGAACCTTTATAGGATTTATTAATACATGTATCAAATTAGCCATAAATACGGTATCAAATCTTTCCGATGGAAACGAGGTAGCTTCACAATTAGCTTTTTGAATGCTTATATTCTGAAACTCTTTTAATTGTATTCTTGCAATTTCTAACATCTCATCTGAAAGGTCTGTGGCAATAACATTTCTTGCTTTTTTAGCTATTTCTTTAGTAAAATATCCTGTTCCACATCCAAATTCTATAACTTCTCCCAGATCATGTTCTTCAGATAATCTCTTTATAATTAATTGTAGAATTGTCTTTCCAACAACATAGTCTTGATCGTCATTATAAGTACTGGCAAATTTGCTCCAATACTCTTCTTTGTGCTCTGTCATGGTTCCCTTTTCTTTGTTAACTGGCATTACCTGCTTTATCGAAGCCAATGGGACAGGCTGCAACACACTCGAAACAGCCGTAGAAAGAGCCAGAAACAGTAGACTGCCAAATCTCCCAGAAATCAGGGCTATAGATTACGCCTTTGATCGCCTTCTCATCAGCCCCTATCATCTTTCTTGCAATGGCAATGATCCCTGGTAGGCCATTTCGTAAGATATGAGAAGTACAAGCACTATAATCGAGAGTTCCATCCTCTTGGATGGCTTTTGCAGGGCAGGCATCTTTACATAAACCACAGAGGTCACAAGGATTCTCACTCAAGGGCTGGTCAGCGCTCAGTACTGCATCAGTAATAATAGTGCCCAGACGAACAAAGGGACCAAATTCAGGGGTTACCAATAACCGGCTTAATCCAATACCGCCCAAACCTGCAATAGCTGCAACTGTTTTGTGATTTATATCACCCTTCATTCCTTTCGACTCACCTCCCATATCTACGGGGAGATAAGGGGGCACGCTGACAGCCCTGGCACCCTGGCTGGCAAGTATCCGGATCGTCTCCATACATACATGATTGATGCGCTCATAAACGCACATAGTATCATAGCGGGCCAGGCGAAGGTTGCCCGAACATACGGCAGTCTTATTTAGGGCAACACCAATACTGATAAGGGAGCGAGCTCCAGGGAAAAGTTTTGCTGGCTCTTCGCCGTGCTCTCGCAATAGATGCGAATCAACCCCAGCTATACCCACCAAGTCCGCACCAATAGCCTGAATTTGCTCTTTTAGCTCAATTGCAGATAACATAATTCCTCCTTTCTTTATTCTAACGGAGAAAACCTTGCTCTTTGAGCAAGGTCAGAGTTCATAGGCTTTGCCGTATGAACGACTCAGTGTTACAACCAAGGATGAGTTGCCCAACAACTTCAACCAAGGAGGTAACAAATGAGTCGATTTCGTAAACTATCACAAACAATATGGCACTGCCAATATCATATAGTCTGGGTTCCCAAATATCGATTCAAGATTCTTATAGGCAAAATTTCTCAGGAAGTAGAAAACTGCATCAGGGCATTTTCAGAGCAACAAAGCTGTGAAATTCTTGAATTGAATGTTCAGATTGATCATGTGCATGTTGTTGTAATGGTTCCCCCAAAGCTGTCAATATCAGATTTTGTGGGAACGGTCAAAGGCAGAACAGCAATTCGTGTACTTAATAAATTCCGGATCGAAGAGGTTCAAATATCATGATGCCACAACTTTTGAACGTTACCAATAAATTTCGTCATCTGAAGAAAAAACCCTATTGGGGTAATCATTTTTGGACAAAAGGTTACTGTGTTGATACCGTAGGATTAGATTCAGAAATGATACGTAAGTATGTTAAGCACCAAGATGACAAAGATAAAGAGTAAGTCAATCTATATAAACTAATTCAAACAACATGGGCAACTCAACCTTGTCCCCTCTGGGGGCAAGGCAAACTTACCCCTTTTAGGGGTTAGATCAAAACCGGCCTCTCTGAGGTCGGATTCTTTATTTGTTCTGTTGTGATATTTATCAAAGGCACGTATTTCACTTAACATTTTCGGCACAAACGAAATAAGTGAATGAAAATTCCCATTGACCCAGTATGGGAATTCTATTATAATTATAGAAAGGGGCTATCCACTTTACGCAAGTGGCCCCCATACGTTGTAGTTTTATGTTTGGCTTTCTATATTTATTTTCTTGCATATTTATTCAGTATGTGATGCTAGTGAAAAGGAGCATGGGCGAGGA
>Ga0233415_10001443_pt1 | contig 10314 bp, 6 predicted proteins | sample Na_anoxic_12_MG_FD_188631 | JGI IMG/M metagenome (GOLD analysis project Ga0233415, IMG submission 188631) | Seawater microbial communities from Saanich Inlet, British Columbia, Canada - Na_anoxic_12_MG | ecosystem: Environmental > Aquatic > Marine > Inlet | place: Canada: British Columbia...
GGTCACACTTGCCTTCAATTAGCTTTTTGCTTCTTCTTTGTCTTTTCTTTTCGTCAAGATAATCGTCCATTTTACCTCCTTGTTATTCTTCAACAACCATGGTTCTCATGAAAGCCTATTTTTCTCATAACATTTTTTGAATGTAGGATTGCGTCTTCTTTCTTCCTGAAACTTCCGAAAAACTTTTGCTGGTTATCAATGCAGAACGAAACATTCCAAATTTTACTTTTTCTCTCTTTAGACACACCTATGTAGCCAGATGTATTTTTTTTAGATAAACTTTTGTTCCTACAATTTTCTAACCTTGTTACCTCTCTAAGGTTGCATATTCTATTATCATCTTTTATGTGGTTTATATGGTCTATTTCCATATGTGTTTTTATAGCACCATTGACATACAACCAAATGATCCTATGAACAAGAAACTTTTTTCCACCTATGCTGACATGTCTGTACCCTCTTTTTTTCAATTGGCCAGCCTCTGTGTTTTTACGCATCCTCCCAATATTTTTCCTATAAATCAATTTTCCTGTTTCGTTATTGTACACGAATCTTTCACGGAGTTCTTTTTGTGTTATCTCCATATTAAGTTCCTTCTTCAGTGCCCTAACTTGCAAGAAAAGGCACTAGAGAAGGGTTGCAAGTTTAATTATTAACTGAGCAGTTGCTATGAGCGGGGAACACATAGCAACAACACAACTAATAAGTGGTGCGGAATTTTTAACTGGAACTCCGCAAAACCAGGCTTATTTGTTGACACATTTTGGACAGTTAATGAAATGTTTTTCTTCAACTCCCAAATAGTAGTTTGATATTCTGCGGTTTCCGCATTTACAAACAAAAATAGTATCTTTTCTCTGTTGTTTCTTAACCTTCTTTATAAAGAACCTCATGTTTACCTCCTTCACAACAAAAAACACCAAAAAGCTTTAAGGCTTCAAGGTGTAAAAATTGTAAGATTTTGTATCCATATGTTTTGGGTTACATGTACACTATAGCATAATTAACCAAAAAGTCAACGCCTGTCTTGCTTGATTTCTAACAGGATAGTTTCAATGTTATTCAGTTTAGTTCTAATTTCAACTAAAACCAAATCCTGCTCTTGGTTGTTATCCTCTATAATCTCCTGTTTTGCTTCTAGCGTGTTATACCATTTATGAACGTGGTTGTATTGGTTCTCCATCGTATGGAGTTTTTCTTCAATATCACGTTTGGTATTTACTGCTGTCATAGTTGAACCAATTATAAAACCGATAACGGCTATTATTGATATTACTTGTACTTTCACTATGTGGTTTTTAACTGATTGCATTTTGTTTTGTTAATATAGGCTATCTCCGTACATATTGTTTTGTTATATTTCTGCGTCAAATATCATCAATCTGTTCGCAGTCCCGTCTGACAATAACAGGTATGGTCTAGCATCTGTTAATCCAGAGGCTACAGCTGAAAGAATTGTCGAACTCTTAGAGCTACTCCCTGCTGTTAGCCCAGTAAGATTTATTACAGTTCCATTGTCATAAGATGCGACATAATCACTCGCTGTTGCTGTTAATGTCGGAGATTTTCTCATAAATACAGGAAAATTTATTGGGAAAATAGCTCCAGTTGTGCTTGCAGCATTCCCATGGGCTACAAAAGAATATGTTGCTGAAAGGTCTGGAACATAACAATACCTCTGACAAGCTCTCAACTCCTCTTCAAAACTCTTAGGTTGAAATGGTAGTGCTACTTCTCCTTCGCAAATTTGAACTTGTGAAAATTCAAATGTTCCAGATTGTTGCCCTAGCGTGTCTGTCCTTGCATTGAAGTTTGAACCAGCATCTAGCCAAATATACAGACCAAAATTATCTCCAGCAGTACCAAGAGTTTTCCCAGATATTGACGGAATCGCAATTGTAGCAGTATATTTCACCCAACTTGTTGTCAAGCTGAACTTCTGGCTACCTATAGAATCGACGGAAGTTGATGGACTACCACCTGTTCCAAAATTCTGTACGAACTCAATCGCTATATCCTTAGCTGAATCTGCTTTGGCATAGAACGATATTGTGATATTTCTTCCAGCAAAAGTTTTAACATCTTCTATTCTTTGGTTTAAGATTGCTAAATTACCAGCACCAGCAGATGATACAACAACATCTCTAATGTAGTTTTCTGGATTATTCGGAACATCTGTTTGACCTAGTGTAAATGTTTGTCTTGTGACAGTGTTGGCGCTTCCCGCTAAAATTGTTCTCCATCTGTCAGCAGTATATTCAGAAGCAGTAAAGCTCGTTCCTCTCTGCCATATATCAAAATTACCATTTATAATAGCTTGTCTGTTTATTCCTAATAAAAATGGAATAGTTGAATCAGCTATAGCTTTTGGGGTTGCAAATTTAGCATCATTTGTACCTGTATCTATTTCTGCCCCTGTAGCTTTAGCATCAGCTGTTGCTCCGTCTGCTACATTTATATCGGTACGAACTTCTGTCGGCGAGCGTCCCTCTAACCCGTTACCTGTAAATCTAGCGTAATCAGAGGTTTCAGCATCTGCGTCATCCATCTCAACTAGATTATCGTCGTTAATCCCGATAGTCTGTTGAGCAAGCACATCAGAGCCAATCACTAAACCAAGGTCTGACTTGACCTCCGTGTAAGACCTTCCCTCTATTGTATCTGCATCTGTGAATTTAGCAAAGTCGTTGTCTACTGGCGTTCCAGTAGCAGAAACGTCTCCGCCTCCACCTGCCCCAGCGTCTACCCAAGCTAAAGCACTTTCGCTATCGTCCCATTGTAAAACTTTATCAGCTCCAGGATCTGCTGGAAACACCGTGTCTGCTCCACCAACTGCGTGACTTGCTGCGTGGGCTGTTGGTGCATCGCCGTCATAAGTTATATTACCGTCAGAAACTGCGGTATCGAATTGTGCTTTAGTGCCAGAAATTCCTACTATTGAGGTTTGATCGCCAGTATTAGTTCCGCTATTTGTTCCTGTAATATCGGTTGTCAAAGCAAGAGTCCCTGTTCCCCCTGGGATTGTGTGTGTATTAACTGTTCCGATACCTGCTAAGTTAAGAGTCGCACTCGCTCTATTTATGGCAACTGCGGTAGTTCCAATATACATTGTTTGGTCTGCTTCTGCTTTGTCGTTAAAAGTGTCCCAATCTGTATCTGATAAAGCTCCTGTGGTGTCGGTGTCAGCTAAAGCCATACTCAATGCTTGTGTAGAAAGTGAAAGCCCATTAGCTGTTCCTATTGTTACATCAGTTGAGTTATCTGTCCCTATTGGATCGCAACCTACAGAAGTTCTTAAAGTAGCTCCACTCTCCTTTTGGAAAGTTCCTGCTCCAGTTCCAACTAAAATCTCGCTGTCAGCTGTGAACTCTGCGTCTTTAATGTATTGTGGATGGTCGTCATCTCCTAAACCTGTTAAAGCTCCATGGTCTGAGGTTGAGATTGAAGTCCGAGAAATTGTCTCACTTCTCCAATCAATGTAATCGTCTCCTTCATCAGTTGAAACTATCTCAGCTTTAACTTCATTGCTTTTACCATCGCCAGTTTGAAAAATAACAGTTGCTATAGGAGTAATTTCTGGGAATAAAACGTCGTTTAAAATCAATGATTGAATTTCTGCCAATGCTCCCGCTCTTGCTTGAATTTTATTGTCGTATTCGGCTTGTCCCATTATCGCAATAATAGGGTTATCTTTTTCTGTTGTAGCGAATACGTGGCAAAGAACCAAATCGTTGCTATCGACCTCTGTTAGTTGCCAAGCTCCACCAGTAAACTCATTCCAAGCAAGTCTAGTTGTGTCTGCATCGTTAAGAGTCCTTACTGAAAATCCAGTCTTAGTGTGTTTTTGCCAATCTGCATCAGCTCCTAACATATAATAAATAGGTAGCCCTGTGGTTGGGGTTATTGCCGAATTAGTTAAATAAATGTCTTCGTCAGAAACTGCTCCAAGGTCTACTCCGAATTGAGCGTGAGAATCAACATCTCCTGATTCGTCTGCGTCTATTGTGTTAAGACCTAAGCCACTAACATATTGTAGCCCTTCAATAAAATGTAAATAAGCGTGTGTGCTTGGAGACATTACTTTCCCGTGTCGTTCTTCCCCTACATAAATAGCTGAGGCTGTTGAAGTGTCCCAGTAAACTAAAGAAACAATAGCCTTAGTTCTAATAACAGAATCAATATTAGCGTTAGTCGGATTAGCCAACGCTGTCAAAGTAGCTCCGTCATAATAAATAGCGTGGATTCCTTCTTTAGTGTTGTCGATTTGAACCGTATCGCCAGTTGAAGTGTATTTAACACCCTCTACCCAGTAATTAAAATTAGTTGAGGTTGGTTGTATCGAAAAAGTATAGTCAGGTGTACTATCAGACCAAGCTAAAGTGCTGTCAGTTCTATTCTCAAAGCCATTTGCTTTCCATTCTGCTCTAGTTGTGACTTCGGTTAGGGCTGTTTCAACTTCTGTCCCTGTGAAATTTCCTGCGTCATCAGTTATCCTTATATGTTTAGCTGTGTTGCTACGTTGAGTTATATTAACAAAAACAATTCCTTCCGTATCGTGTGCTTTTATAACGTAACCTACCTTAACAACAAAATTAGGGTCTTCTGGAGAAACATTCACAAAAGCTCCTGCTGTATCAGCTGATAAATACAAAGTATCACCGTCTGAATAAGTAGCGGTTGGTACTGGTATATCTCTAACTAATCCTAAATGAGTGTAATAACCATTTGAGTTTTGCGTAATATCTTCGGTAGCCATTGCGATAGTACCTCTTGAAGTAGCGGAAGCATCAGCCTTAGCCAAGGTTAGCTCTGGTTTTGAGCCACTAGCTCCACTTAAATAAACTAGTTCTCCGTTATCGATAGCACTTCCAACCGCTTTTCCTCTAGGGATAAGGACCTCTTGCCCTACTTGTAGTTTAGCATCTCCACCAGCAAGACCGACTTCTAACACTCCGTCATCAGCGTTCCAATGCATTTTACCTTCTGCGTGGGCTGGTGTGGCTGTTATATCTAATTGAATAGCGTCAACAGCAGGCTCAATAAAGGTTGGGCTTGCTGTTGTTTGGACATCTTGGTCTATATATCCGTGATCTGTGCCGTCTGACGTTCTGTGAGAGGTATTTAACCCGATAGCCGTGTCCATTGCGTCAACTTTGTCATATACAGCGTTTTTACTAGGGGCTACATCAGTAACTCCGTTCCAACTAATACCATACTCTGTATCTGAAACAGAACCACCTCCATCCGCAGCGTCAGAGTTGTTCCATTGTTTGGTAGCGTCATTATATGTCAGTATTTGCGAGTTAGAAACGTCTGTAAGCTTAACATCAACAGCATTTGCTATCTTATTTATGCCACCTCCGCTTCTTCCTGTTCTTCCTGGAGTTCCTGGCTTGCCGTCTTTTCCTTTTTTGCCATCTTTGCCGTCCTTTCCATCCTTGCCGTCCTTAACTAGCTTTCTAACCTCATCAACAGCCAACATTATAAATGATTTTATCTGCTTTCTTGTGAAGTAATCCTCGCCGTATACAGGGGTTTTGCCGTCCTTAGCGGTCTTTCCATCGAAATAGTCCTTCCCCTTGATTGGGGTGGCTTTTCGAAGCACTGAGGCTATCTCTGATGGCGTGTAGTAGTCTTTCCCTTTGACAGGTAGTCCGCTAGACACTAATTGTCGAACAATTCTATTAACTTGAGCTTTAGAATAGTAATCAACACCGACTTTAGGCGTATATCCTGGCTCTCCTTTATCTCCTCGGATATGTTTGACACCTTTCATAGCCCTTTCGATAGAGCTTTCTTTCTTTTCTACCACTAAAATGTCAGGCGTAATGTCATATTGGACGTTGCCCACTATTCCATACCAAATAACTTGATTAAGAACAGGCGAAAAACGCTTGCCTTTAACGGTAAGTAGCCCATAGATCGTTTGTATTTTTTGTCCTATTCTCATGGTTTGTTATTTTAGGTCTCTTATTGCTTTACGTTGTTTTTTGTTGTTAGCTTTGTTCCATATGTCAGTTAGTTGAGAGCGGGTTTGCGTGATTTTGTTAGGTCTGACTAATTGAATAGAACCATCTAAATAATCCACTCCTTCGTACCCTTTTTTCAGTAAAAAATCGCCCATAGTACCAGTATAATCTAAATATTCGTCGGTATTTTCCAATTTAGATAATTTATTCTCAGTAATAAGTTTAATTTTTTTATCAACAAATCTTTTCATTAAAATAGGCAGAGTATCTTTAGATTCTTCTGATAGTTCTTTAGTTGTAGAAAACCAAGTACCAAACTCGTCAGGGTTAATAGATGAATCAAAATCTTTAAATTCTCTATCAGTTCTATGGAATATTTCTCCCTGCCCCTTCACAAACTCATCAGCAGTCTTGTATTTTTTGGCTTCTGTTGCAAGTGCTGTTTTACCCACAGCTGGGGTGCTAAAATCTCGCTTAATATTATCTCCCACTAGAGAAGCAGCGTTTCTGTATACTCTATCAAATATAGTCTTATCTCTTTTAATAATCTTTTCATATAGTTCCCTGTTAGCTTCTGAGAAGTGACCTATAAATTGGTCTTTATCCATTCCTCCGAAACCATCATAGCCTATATCCTTTAAAACTCTTGTAACATCGTCAACTTCTGCTTTAGATAGCCCTTGCACAACATTCTCAATAGTCATCCCAGGCTTAATACTCTGCACGCCTTCCTTAATTTGTCCTAAAGCTTCCTTGATAGACGTTTTCAGCGTAGTGTCTTTGGTAGTCTTAGTATAGGCTTCAATATCCTTCATAAACTGAGGGTTTTTCTTAACATGCGCCTTTAAAAGCGCTCTAGCCTTTGGAGTTACAATAGACCTTCTCGCAAAGTATCTCCCAATCTTTACAGATGCTGCATAACCAGCTACTGCTGAACCTACTCCTAAGAGAGGATTCGCAACAAAACCAGCAGTACCACCAGCAGCAGCACCAATCACGCCACCTACCTGTGAACTAGCAGAATTTCTAATAATATCAGTCATTCTCCCTCCAACAATGGCTTGAGCATCAAGTGTTTTAAGAAAGTCTCTTGCCTCAATAACTGTTTGTAGTTCCTTGAACCCAGCTTCAACGCTTCCACGTATTTCTTGCGGTGTATTTTCTAGTAATTGTTTCTGTAATTCTTGTCGTGTAATAGTCCTCATCCTCTTAGCAGCATTAGTGTCGGCCATTGAGTTTACCGCCTTATCAATCCCCTTTCTAAGTTCCCATAGCTCGCCACGAGTCATACCATCAGGATATTGTTCCATCAAGTTTTGATATGACTTAGTTAAGCTTTTTTGGAAACTACCGCCTTTTCCACCAGCATTAACATAGTCAGTCTTGGCACTTGGGCTATCGATTGTTTTTTGGATTCTTGCGATAATATCCGCTGTGCTAACTTTACCAACAGTTTCGTCTGTTTCTCTGAAAAGTGTTGCCAAAGCATCAGAGTATCTTCTAATATCTTGATCTGCCGCAGCCTGCGCACCGCCTGTAACTAATTTCTTGGTGTCTAAGTTTATATCAATCTTGTCAGCGTATCGTTCAGCAATAGTAGCATTAACATTAGTGCTGTTTTTGCTAAGGGCATTTGTCAGCACTTTTTTGTCTTCAACGAGATTTTGCAAATTCCTTTCAACGCTCTTCACAGCACTATCATAGTCTTTGACACGGTTCTTGCCTAAACTAAAGATCGGTGAGTCTTTAACTTTCTTGATAACTTGCCCTGCTTTGCTAGTTAATTGTGGAGCTTTTTCTGCAGCTCCTCCGACAACAGCACCAGCAGTTTTAAGCATATTTTTAGTAGTCGCCACAGTTCCTTTCACTGTCGTTTTTGCTGCAGTGCTTCCACCGCCAATAGTTGCTAGTTCAAGCAACGTCAAAGGTACAGCAAGGTTTCTAGCTGCTCTTGGGTTTTCTTCTATAAAAAACTCAATATCTTTTCCTGTTTCACTAGCAAATTCTAAAAATTCTTTTCCTGCAGAACTCTCTGTGAACTGCATCAATTTTTGGTTAACATAGTCATCGCTTGTTGCAAGATCAAGAGCTTCCACGAATACATCCCCACCAGCATTAAGTATAGACTGGACGCCGTTAGCCATTGATTGCATTACACCTTCCGCCAGACTTTGCTCTCCTCTTGCTGTTGCATTTGTTATCTGGTCTTGTCGTAGCCCAGCTTTATCGTAAGTTGACCTTAGTCTGCTTATCAATGTTTCTTCGTCAGGAGTAGATGAAAAGTCTTGAGCAATCCCTGGTGTTTTCTCTGGCGTAATTTCAGGTGCAGCAGCTTCAACTTCTGGAGTCTCTACCGCCTCTGCTGCAAACCCCTCTTGTTGTAGCTTGGCTGTGACTTTACCTGAGAGAGGATCATTTGGATTAGCTAAAGCCCATTCGTTAGCTTGAACGTCTGTCATTCTCTCTCCTCTAATAACATAGGCTGGCTTAGCTTGTTCAGGGGCAGTCGGTGCTTCTGCAACCTCTGCAACCGCCTCAACGGCTGGTGCTAGTTTGCCCTTAGCTTTTTCAGTTAAAGTCTTAATATTATTCAGTTCTTTCAAAAAGTCTTCCTCTTTAGCGTTGTATCCTGTTATATTTCCATCTTTATCTCTAACTTCCCAAGTTCCAAACTTAGTCGCTGCTGATTTCAAGATTTTCATTTCCCCCTCACTCAAAGCACCAAATGTTGCACCCTTGCCCTTTGCTTCAATCAAAGAATCTAGGGCCTCAGTAGACACAATTTGGTCTACAGCACCTAAGAACCTTTGTTTATTACCTGAAATTGGTGTTGGTAGTCTGCCACCTATGAAAGTACCAACGGCACTCTTCAAACCAGACTTATCTTGTATAGCGGTTTCTAACTGTGAAAGCTTGACGTTAAAATCATCTAACGCTGTCTGTGCTAAAGCTTTGGATTCTTGAGCCTTTGTTTCTACAACAGCTCTTTCTTCACCTCTTTTTTCAAGAGCTAGAGCCTCAGTGATGGAAAGGTTGCTTGCATCAAATCCAACGCCGCCAACCTCGACTTGCTCTGGTGTCTCGCCATAACCAAGCCCACTCAGTGTGTTGAGTTCTTTTTCTACAGCTCCTACCTCACCGCCAGTCGCATAGGTAGCAAATTTTATAAAATCAGGGTCGTACCCTTTTTGTAGCATCTCTAAAAGTTGAGAACGCTCTTTCTTTTTTCTTTCTTGTTGTTCAAATGTGGCCATTGTTTTAAGTCAAAGTTTAATCTTAATCATCGAAGAGAAAATCTCCACCACCAGTGTCGGCTACTGGCGATACCCCAGTCGATTGTTTCCATAAATTGCTCAGTACGTCTAAAGTATCTTTCCCTCCAATGTTACCAAATAATCCAGTGTTCGTCTTAGCAGTCCCTTGTTTGAAATTCACTAAAGCTTGGTCATAACTAAGCCCCTTAATCTTCATATCGATGTTAAACTCTTTCTTAGACTGCTCAAACTGCTCTGAGGTAATGTTATATGTTTGTTCAAATTGCTTCTGCTGTCTTTCTGCTTGTTCTTGTGTGAGCTTAAAAGTCCTGTCGCTTTCAAAAACATTTCTAGCAAAGTCCCTTTCGTCTTGGTATACGTTATATTGTTGCAAAGCAGCCTGATAACTAAAGTTACGTTGGTCAGTCCATCTAGCATAAGCACCTGACTCTGCATTGAATAGCCTATCCTGAATAAATTGTGATTCTTCAGCCTGTAATAGTCCTTGTTGAGCTAAGTTGTTGAAATCTGCTGCTTGAGCTTGTAACCCTAGTTGATTTAAGGCTCTGAGTTTCAAGTCCCCGAGTTCTGCTTCTCTTTCTACAGCTCCACCGCTGAAAAAAGCACCACGTCTGTTAATAGACTCAACCTCGGACTGTAATTGCTTGCTGAATTGCTCCTCTGTCGTTAAAGTGGCTTCCTCTGCCTGTGCAGACTGTAACTGCCTGATAGCCTCTAGCTGGGCTTGTTGAGGGGCAAATACTCCTTGAGCCTGTTGTTGAATCCCTGGAAGGAATTGTTGAGGATCAAAAGCGTACTGCTGTGAAGCAACGTCTTGAAGCCCTTGTTTAGCCTGTTGACCTGCAGAAGGGCCTGTTTGCTGTATAAACTTCTGTATCTCTGTAGGGTTAAGCCTCTCACCATAGTCAAAAGCTCCTATCTGTTGTTGAGTGTACCCCTGGCTTATCAAGCCTTGTATATTTGCTTGTGATTGTTCTGCTGTTGTTCTAGCCATATATTTAATTTAAGTCTACCCAAGAGCCATTGACTCTCGCTTGTATTTTATTAGTCGTTGTATTTAGAATTATTAG
>Ga0233415_10001444_pt1 | contig 10310 bp, 9 predicted proteins | sample Na_anoxic_12_MG_FD_188631 | JGI IMG/M metagenome (GOLD analysis project Ga0233415, IMG submission 188631) | Seawater microbial communities from Saanich Inlet, British Columbia, Canada - Na_anoxic_12_MG | ecosystem: Environmental > Aquatic > Marine > Inlet | place: Canada: British Columbia...
AAGTATATTGGCGCAACGGCGTATACGGGAAATTAATGTACTCGGCAATACAACAGTGCCATCCGATGCATTACTAAACTACGTGCCTTATCAAATTGGAGAAACAGTAACCCTCCAAGCAAACGGACAAATTGAACGTTCAGCACAATTAATTCGCAACCTCTATACTGGATTAAAACGATTCAGAAACATCTCTGTGTTTGGTGAACTTATTGAGCCAGATGAATTGAATATCTATATTGTTGTTGAAGAAAAAACTCCCCTCAAAGATATCTTATTTAAAGACAATAAAAATCTTCCCGAAAAAGAGATTCGTAAAAAAGTTGATCTCAATATTCCTGCCGTAGATCCGGAAGAACTCAAATCATTTGCCGAGCAAATGAAAAAGCTCTACTACGAAAAAGGCTTTCAAAACGTTGAAATTGATACTGATCTAGAGATTGATGAGCAAGACGGTAAAGCCATTGCGGTATTTACCATGAAGGAAGGCGACAAGTCTCGAATTAGACGCGTGCACTTTAAAGGCAATGAAGCGTTCAGTGAAAAAGAACTGAAAAATATTATCATGTTCTCTAAAGAAGAATGGATTTTAAGCTTCTTAGATAAAAGTGGTACCTACTATCCTGATCGCATAGAAGGAGATAAGCATTTCCTTGAGCAATTCTATCAAAACAATGGATACCTGCATGCGAAAGTACTCGATATTATTGTTGAAAAAGAACCGGGCACCAATATCCTTTCTATCACCTTCGTCATAGAAGAAGGCGAACGCTATAGAATCAAAGAAGTTGAAGCTCCTGGCAATGATTTAGTTTCTGAAGAATTTTTAGTTGCTAATATTCCCGTACGATCTGGACAATGGTATTCACGCGAAGCTATTGGTAATACTATCAAGCAAATGGAAACGCTCTGGGGAAATATGGGATACATATTTGCATCCATTGAACCTTCCGTAACAGTTGATGAAGATGAAAAAACAGTAAATGTTTCGTTCATATCTGATATTGGTAAAAAAATCACATTGAATCGTATTACAATCAAAGGTAACAAAAAAACCCGCGATAAAGTTATCCGTCGCCGCATTCCTCTTATTGAAGGAAACACTCTTACTCAGGGCGCTATGGATGGTTCAAAAAATGGTATTTCGAGCCTTGGATATTTTGAACAGCAAGACGGTGTTAACTGGAAAGTGCGTCGTTTAGATGATGAAACTGCTGATCTTGATCTGATGGTAAAAGAGGCAAAAACTGGCCATGCGAGTGTACAACTTCAATTTGGTGGCGCAGAGAAAAACATCGAATCTCCTCTTTCAGCAATTAACGTAAAAGCATCTCTTGCTGATACGAACGTAATGGGAACCGGCCTTGCCGTTAACTTTGAGGGTGGCTGGTCTAAAGACGAACAAACGGTTAACCTCCATATAGCACAGCCATGGCTTTTTGATAAACCAATTTCTGGTGCAATGGATATCTATCACAAACGCCCTTCGTATGATCAACTGCGTCATGTATCTGCAGTGAACTCACGAGTTACTGGTGGTGCCTTTACACTCGGCCTCATTACTCCTCCTGCTTGGCAGGTATTGAATAGCTCTCAAGTCCTTTTCAGCCTTGGTCTTGATAGCATCAAATATAATCGCCCTCCTCAAGTATTGGGAATTGCACAGTCTGAAGTGCCCCGTGGCGTTTCACGAATTGTTGCACGTCGCGATTACGATCAAATTTTACAACGTGAATTTACACCCGGCGGCTTTTTATGGCTTGCAAATGTCGTCGAACAAGACAAAAGAAACCATCCTATGCACACCAGCCGTGGGCATAAATGGAAAATAACTACCAAAATTGCTACGCCCTCATTAGACTTTGAAAGAAGTGGCGTTGAAGGTGATACCGAGTTACGCAAACTTGGATTTGGAAAACTGTTTCTTGATTATACCTGGTGGACGCCACTTATTAATGAAAGAGACCTTGTCTTTAAATTACATATGTTCTTTGGCCTTGCAGCGCCATATAGCAATAAAGTTATTCCATTTAGTGAACTCTTTCACATTGGCGGAGATACCACGGTTCGCGGATTCTCGTATGGTGAAATTGGTCCTAAATTCTTAGGCGATACCATTGGTGCAAAAAAAGCGTTTTATATGAATGCTGAACTTATATTCCCAATCACTCCAGATTTCACGATGAAAGGCGTTGTCTTTTATGATGGTGGTGCAGGATGGGATAATCCGTATGCTGATTGCGCAAACCCTCTTTTAATCACCGATAATAGCTTTGACTATCGCCACGCAGTTGGATTTGGATTGCGTATGCTTCAGCCAATGCCGGTGCGAGTTGATTGGGGCTTTAAGCTCGATGCGCGTACTGGTGAAAAAGAAAGCCAAGTTCACTTTGGTATGACGTACGATTGGTAAAAAATCTTTTGATTTTTCTTCATACCCGCTCCCTTTATATGACTTGACGAGTGCCCCACTCAATACAAATAGTATCAAAATCAATAAATGAAAACTATTGATTTAATCGCTTTATTAAAAATATCGCCCCCGAAATAGCGCAAGCCGCATACGCCCTAAAACCGGCACTCAAGGGTATATTCGCAACCCCTTGCATCAAATCCAAATTGTAGTAGAATGAGTATTGATAATAGAGTTCTCAATGATTCATTCACAAAACATACTTTTAATGGGGGATATCCTATGAAAAAGCTTCTTTTAATTCTTTCTTTGGTAGCGAGCGCTGCTTCAATTTCTGCAGCTGATGATGCTTCTACTCCAGCAGCAAATCCATCACGTGTTGAAACAGTTAAAGCTAAATTCGCTACAATGTATGCAACATGCACAAAAGCTAATGCTAAAGCACTTCCGGGTAAAGCTTTCAACCAAGCGACTGTAACTACACCTCGTGCAATTGGTTCTGCTGTAGTAACTACTGCAGTTGTTATTGTTGTAGCTAAAAAAGCATACGATCGCTACAAAGTATGGAAAAATAAAAAAGCTGCTAAAACAGCTGATAAAGAAGAAGTAACTGCGTAATACGCACGTATAATTTCTGAAAATTAAAAAGGCCGGCATTATATGCTGGCCTTTTTTCTGGCATTTGCCCTCTCCTTTATGCTACATATAAACAAAAAAGGAGCTGGGCCATGAAAAAAACATTCTTTATCGCCCTTTTTATTTCTACACATATTAGTTTTCTTTTTTTGCATATTCACAAGCAAATGCAGTTCATTAAGCAATCATTTGCCAAACAAGCAAATGAGCAGCTTCTTGCAAAAATAAAGCATGAAAAACAAGCAAAACAAAATGAACTCTACGCCTTACAAAATAAAAAGGATGTAAAAACATATGCAGAAAATCAGCTCGCGCTTAAACCTGTTAGTATGACGCAACTGCGTAGATTGCCACATGAGTAGCCGTACGATTGCCACCCGATCTGCTGTTATTTTTTTTATTGGAATCGGATGCTATGCAATTCTTTGGTGTAATTTATTTGTTATTCAATTACTGAATAGCTCTTTTTTTGCATCCCTTGGAACCAATCAATATAGAATAACTATGACAAAACTTCCTGAGCGTGGTCCAATAGTTGATCGAACTGGTAGCGCTTTTTTGGCAACAAATCGATCTTGCATTTCCGCTTTTTTAATTCCAAAAAACATTGGAAATAAATCGATTGTACAAAATTTTCTTAAAGAACAATTTCCTACAGCCGCTTCACGCTTGAAAAAAAATCAAAAGGCATCCTTTCTGTATATTAAACGTCGGCTTACCGATACAGAATTAGAAACCATTACCTCCTTTCATAATCCTGATATTCATCTTCTTGAAGAAACAAATAGATTTTATCCGTTGCCTTCAGCTGCCCCCCTTATTGGATTTACCAATATTGATAATGTAGGATGCGCAGGCATCGAGCAGATATGCAACGAAGAGCTTACTGGCACACCACTTAAAATGCTCCTCGAAAAAGATGCTCGATCTGGCTATTTTTATTTTCATAAAGAACTACAGGATAGCGGCACACAAAGTATTCCTATTCAACTGACCATCGATAGCACATTGCAATTTCTTGTAGATGAAGAGCTTGCTGATGCATGCAAACGATTTCATGCAGTAGAAGCCTCTGCTATTATTCTTGATCCTGATACGGGCGATATTCTTTCGCTTTCAAGCTATCCTTATACCAATCCGGATGATCCACAGTTTGATTTCTATCACACCAAGCAACGCGCAGCAACAGAGCAATATGAACTGGGATCAGTACTGAAAGTATTTGCCGCTCTCGCAGCACTTGAGCAAAATGCAGTAAAGCCTGATGAACTTATTAATTGTCAAAATACAAAAAAATGCACTATTGATGGGCGCCCAATTACTACGTGGACACCACACGGCATCATTCCATTTAGCGATGTCATTGCCTTTTCAAATAATATTGGTATTGCGCAAGTAGCAAAACGTCTTGGGCCTGATATTGTAACGCATTATGAAAAGCTTGGTTTTGGCAAAAAAACTGGCATAGCACTTCCGGCAGAAGCGCGTGGATTTGTAAACCCTCCTGATAAATGGTCTGCCCAATCAATCATCTCTCTTTCATATGGATATGAAATCAGTGCCAGCCTATTGCAGCTTGCGCAAGCATTTGCATTGATCGCACATGATGGCCACTTTGTAACACCACGACTCTTACTATCAGATCCAATTACAGTCAGTAAAAAGCCGCTCTACCGAACGGAATCAATTGAATCAATAAAAGACATCTTACAAAAAACAACCGAACGGGGGACTGGAAGACGTGCGCAACTGAAAGGCTTTACAGTGATGAGTAAAACAGGAAGTGCTAATACTCTTGTAAATGGCGTATATGATCATGATAAAAATATTTATACCGCTGCTGCTATTATTCAAAAAGGATCCTATAAACGCGTAGTGGTAACATTTGTAAAACAAGCCGATGTACCAAATGCATTTGCTTCTACCATTGCAATGCCCGTATTACGGCGCATCGCTGAAAAAATGGTGATCCATGAACGAATGCTGTGATATGGCTCTGATTAAAAAGGATGTAATATGAAATCATTCGTTATTCCGGCTGACGTGCCTCCAGCAAAAAAAGAACTGTTTATAAAAAACATGCAAACGCTCTGCAAAAACAGCGAGCATCTTTTTTTGTTTGCCTGCGATCAAAAAATTGAACATCTCCATGACGATTTTAATCCTGATGATGATGACGTGCCGGAAGAAGCTATCGATCCTGAACACTTTTTTAAAATTGGATCAAGCGGCCGTATCGGCGCACTCGCCACTCAGCTTGAATTAATTGCACGATATGCTCCACAATATCCAACCATTCCCTACATCGCTAAATTAAATAGCAAAACCAACCTGATTCCTGATAACCAAAAAGAGCCGCTCAGCTCTCCCCTCTGGAACGTAAAAGAGGCAGTTCACCTTATTGAAGAAAACAACATTCCTATTATTGGCATCGGCATCACTATTTATTTAGGTAGTGAATTTGAAGATAAAATGATGCACTTTGCAGCTAAATCAATTTTTGAAGCGCACAAAAATGGCCTCCTTGCCATCGTATGGATGTATCCCCGAGGAAAAGCTATTGACGATGATAGTGATCCACATCTGCTTGCGGGAGCTGCGGGTGCAGCAAATGCATTAGGGGCAGATATTGTAAAGATAAAACCACCACGCGCCTCTCAAGAAAAAACTGTTGAGCAAGAACTCCAAGAAATAGTAGCAGCCGCAGGCAACACACGAGTGATCTGCTCGGGTGGATCTAAAATTGCAGCTACAGACTACTTAAAACAATTGCACTCTTTTATCCATAATGGCGACCTGGCAGGAACTGCAACCGGACGCAATGTGTTTCAAAACAGATTGCCAGAAGCGATTGCTATGACAAAGGCAATAGCAGCTATCGTATACGACAACGCATCCCTAAAAGATGCGGTAGCATATATAAAATAAGGCCCCTGATCGCACGCTCTTGTAAATCTAGAAAAGACTGCGTAAGCTAGAAACGAATTGATCAAAAAGGGAAATGATTAATGAAAAAATTCGTATTCATCGCAGTAGCTATCATACTTGCAGCTCACTCCTTACATGCAAAACGGCAAGAAGTATTCGGCCGTTCATTCATGCTCATTCGCCCTGCTTCTTATAATATCGCAATGAATGAACAACTCTGGCACAACTTTGCATACCACAAAACTGGACCGGATTACGGCGCATTTCAACTCCTTCCATTTTATCAGCACTCAAATAAGCGAGATAAAGTTGCACGCTACTTTTTAATTAATAGAAAAAATGAATTGCTTGTTGCGGGAGATAATACCGATGAAGACCTCGTATTAGATCGAGACATTCGTTCTGAATGGCTTAATTTAGCAAGTGATTTTAGCGGTAAATTTTCCATCTGCCCCGAACAAAAGCAAATGGGCTTTACCTTTATGTATAATCAAGGATTACAAAAATTTACCGATGTTGATTTTCTGAAAGAATGGAATATCGGCATAGAATTTCCGATACTCCTTGTTGAGAATAATTTAAACCTCTGCCAGCGCGATTTAAGCATGACAAGCACGGAAGCAAATCGTCAACCGGACATTATTTCGGCACTCAATCAATGCGACTGGAACTATGCAAAATGGCGCCCAAAAGCAAAAATGCTTATTCGTCCTGAAAAAATAAAACTAACCGGTGGGCGTTCGCTCATGCACCGAGATTATTTCCAACTCGCATCATCTCTTTCATTTACTATTCCGCTTACAAAAAGACCAGACGCTGAATTTGTTTTTGATCCAGTTGTAGGGCTTGATCAACACGTTGCAATGGGTGGTGCCATTCATATGCAAATTCTTCTCAACCGAGATCCTGAGCGCATTGCATGGACATTCTTTGCAAATCTTGAGGGAAACTTCCTGATTCGTAATCGCCAATTTAGAACCTATGATTTGAAAAACAAACCATTTAGTCGCTATATGCTTTATACACGCAAAAATAGCGAACCGGGTGAAGTGATTCCTGGCGCAAATCTTCTTACGCTGGAATCAATTGTACGCCCATACGGAATTGCAGACTTTTCTATGGGATGGCGAATTAATGTTGCTCCTTTTGAATTTGAGCTTGGCTATGATCTGTATGGATTTGGTGGAGAAAAGGTTAAACTTCGCTCTTCTCCAATAGAATCACCATTCAATCGCCGATGTGGTGGCCTTAATGAATTTGGTATTGCCGGAACTGGCACTGTTTTAAATAACGGCAAACTCATACAAGCAACTGCAAGTAATAGCACTATTGATTGCCTTGCAGCTGATGATACTGAATTTATAAGTATCTGTGAAAACGATCTCGATCTCTGCTCTGCAGCCGCTGGAAGTGTATTAAATCACAAAATACATGTTGCTGCTGGAATAGAAAGTCTCGGAGCACATACCGAAGGTTTTGCCGGATGGGGAGTGTTCTTTGAATTCCCACAAAAAAATGCCTCGCTTGAAAACTGGGGCTTCTGGCTCAAGCTTGGTGCAGCATTCTAACTCAATTGATAATATTGCTTCATTCGCGTTGAAAGTAGCTCACGAGCATGCAATGCTACCGTATCTTGATCTCTCTGCTTGCGCACTAAACCATTCAACTTCTTTTTATAATGTGCAATTGATTGCCGCGTAATCTCTTTCATGCGATCCATACGCTTTTGAAATTCTTCTGGATTAGATTGGCTCAACTTTGCTTGCCGTTCAAGCTCGGCCACACCGATGGTAAGCCGTATTATCGTATCGTATGCAAATCGCATATCACTACTTTTTAAATCAACGCCCTGTCTTTTTAGGCTCTTTGCTTCTGTGACATAACTTATCAAAAGCCTCTTTTGCAATTCCCGCACATGATCTATACCAAATTCTCGATGAGCAGTATCACCGTTAAGTATCTGTGCTTTATGCCGGCGTAATGCCATTAAAAGTTCGCTTTTTGGCGCAAATCCCAAGGCCCGCAATGCTTGAATATCTTGATCCAACTGCTGAGTAAGCTGCTTTTGAGCGCGCAAGCTTGTATAGCGCTTGAAATAATTGAATAGATAAAAAAAGATAAGACCAATAATAATACTACTGACTACCACAGAAAGAATATATCGTACCTGTTTCATTATCCCGTCCCCCCGAAAAAAGTCCCCTAATGCTCTCATTCTATCGGAAAGAGCACTACAAACGCAATGGAACGGCTATTCAATACACTCTTTTAGCAATCTTGCCCTCAATGAAGCCTCTTATTACTCATCCTCATTATCCTTACCAAATTGCAAAACCGTTTGCCCATTTCCCGAATAAGGCGGTGGATCATCAGGCTCATCTGAAAACATAATAGAAGGAGGAGGACCATCATCATTATCAGCCAATGCTAATGCAAGCAATTCGGCACGTGCATCCTCTGCTGCCGCCTGCAATCCAACGCCTTCTTGCGATCGATCGGCAAGCTCAGGCCCTGACTTCTTTTCCTTGCGTACCGATAGTCTTATTTTCTGACTCAATATCCTTGGCACCTCGTCCCGCCGCATTAAAGTAAGAGCCGGTTCAGGATTTGGCCAAAATCCATTATGCCTCTCTCCTGGTGCAGCAGTTTTTATCTGCCCACAAAGACTCAAAAATAAAACAATTAAAAAGGTACGATAATAAATAATTTGCATATTTACACTCCATCCAAAGTTAATACAACCTTATGCAAAGTGTAATGAAATAAGCAAAAGATAAAAATTAAAAATGATATAGTGCGATTATTTGGGCTCTATTTGCGCTGCAGCTTTTTGCCATCCATGCTGATGAAGTTCATGTTCATAATACAACCGCTCAGCCCAATTTAAATCATTAATCGATGGAAGCTTTTCTTTTTTTTCCAAAAAAAGCTTATACAGTTTCCCTGCTTTCGATTCAGCCGGAGCTTTCATAAATTCTAAACGATCTGATGCAGGCAAAAAGAAACCGTCTTTATAATGCATTTCTTCTACATCACGCTCGAACTGGGCAATATCATCTGCATCCGGCACGCCCCATGCCATCGGCATTAAAAACAACGAAATAAAAATGATAACAATAATTAAAAACAACCAAAATTTCTTCACATGATACCCCTAAAATTATTACCCCTCAGATGGTCTCTCTGCTCACATATAGCAATAAAAAAGCCTTGAAAACAATGGTTTACTAAAAAAAGCCCCGCTATACCGCCGGGCCATCTATTTTTTCATTATTGATTATGCGTTGCTTTTGACCTCACTCAAACCGATCGTCTCAGCTACTTGTATCACTGAGACGTTTTTTAGCTCTCATCAGAAGCTCCATCCATTTCAAACTCCTCTTCCAAACGTCGTTTAAGCTCATCATTTTCACGTCGCACTTGTTCAAACCGCTCAGAACAATTTGCCAATATTTTTCGCATTTGTTTATTTTGTTTTTCTGCCCGCTCTTTTTGATCCGTTGCATGATTTCGATCGGCAACTGCCTCTTGAAGCATGAATGCCAGTTTTAATCGCGCTCTCTGGCCTTTTGCCCACTGCTTAAGCCTCAAACGTGGCCCAACTAACTTAGATTTGCTCAAATCATTTGCTATCACCCGAAGAGCTCCCTGAGCTTTTTCTTCTTGTTGTACTGCAAATGTAAAAGGATCATGCTGAGCTTCTTGCGTATAGTCAGCGCCACTAGACGTTTCACTTGATTCTTCAGAACTTTCACCCTCACTGCTACTTGATTCAGATGAACTATTTAAAGAAAAAAAAGTATTTCCAGAAGATTTATCTGATGGTAACGAATCATTTGCATCACCATCTATGTGCTTATTAAAATCTATTTCTACAGGCACACCCGGCATTTCTGGAGAACTGGTAGAAAGCCTACCCGTACAAGCATTTTCAATTGTATCAATTCCCGGAATTTCTCCATCGCTCCGAACCATTCGCCTCCGCCTGCCAATAACACCAATTCTGCGTCGAAAATCACCACTTCGAGATCTTTGATGCATTCTGCCTGAAGATTCTGATGCTAAAATGGGGATAGTTATAAATACTCCCATGATCAATAAGCAGAAACACTTTTGAAAAAAAACAGACATCGTTTTCACTCTTTCAAATAAAAGATTATGATCTACTGCACAGTCCTTTTTGCTTGCTCAAAACGAGATCGGAATCGCGCCCAAGCACTCAGGTGTTTCTGATCATTCTGCATTTTTTTAAAAACTCTGCAAGTTTTACGACCAAGCGGAATCAATACCTTATCAATTACAATAAAAGCACCTAAAAAACCTGCTACAATGC
>Ga0233415_10001445_pt1 | contig 10307 bp, 8 predicted proteins | sample Na_anoxic_12_MG_FD_188631 | JGI IMG/M metagenome (GOLD analysis project Ga0233415, IMG submission 188631) | Seawater microbial communities from Saanich Inlet, British Columbia, Canada - Na_anoxic_12_MG | ecosystem: Environmental > Aquatic > Marine > Inlet | place: Canada: British Columbia...
ATCATTCCTACACCCAAAAGAGTTAATAATAGAACAACCAATATTGCAATACCAACCCCTGCTAAAACACTAAGCCAATCAACGTCACTCATCATTTGCGCAGCAAATGCAAAAGGTATTAGAGCCAATCCCATTATTCCCATAGCAAGAGCTCCCATGATAACATCTTTCATACTCATTTTTCCTAATATTTTTGTAGAAAGCCACAACCCTCCTGCAAGTATAATCATAGCTCCAGCTGCTGAAGCTAAAGCTGCTCCATCTGCACCTCCAGAGGCTGCAATTCCCATCATAAAGAGCACTACAGCTGCTCCAATAGTTACTAAGGCAAACCCAAACTTAACAATATCTCCATATTTTACTTTTCCAAACTTTTTAATTCCTTGTGCCATTTTTGCAATCCAACCACTCCCCCCTTTTGGGCCTGGTTCGGTTTTTGGCATACCTTCGCCTCCCTTGCCGCCACCCATACCTAACGCTCCGCCAAGAGCTTTCCTTGCACTTTTTAAAAAGCCACCACTACCAGCGTTTCCAATTTGAAAACCTTTTGCTAAGTTTATACCTTGTAAAATCCATTTTGCAGCACTAAACAACATTCCACCAAAAACTACACCAAGTCCAACAACTAATTTACCCCAGCCATCCATACTATTATTTATCCATTGCAAGACAGTTGAAAGCGTTTCTAATACTGGTTGAAATATAGCAAATGCATTAAAAATAGAATTTTTTAAACCGTCTAAAGTTTCCGTAAAACTCATATTTTCTTGAGCTTGTTTTTCTAGACTGTCTTGCTTTGCTTTTTCTGCTACCATAGCTTCTTTTATGGTTTTTTGGCTTATTGTAGATAAATCATCAACACCTTCCATTGAGCCTGTCATTTTTAATTCACCATTTTCTCCAATTGTAGACATCTGCATAAAAAAAGCTTTTTCCTCATCGGTCATACCATCTAAACTACCTCCAAGACCACCAAGTAAATCTGCCTTTTTAACATCCTCAGCATTTTGAGAAATCATATTTGTTAAACTATCCATAGATTGCCCTGTAGCATCTGCAACCATTTGTAACCTATCTGTATCTACTGGGTCGAATTCATATTTTTGCGTTTCTTCATTCCAACTACCTATATCACTTCCCATTTGACCTAATAATGCCTGCAACTCTTTTGGACCCTTTCTTGCTGCGGACAATAATTCCATTGGGTTTATTGCTGCAAAAGAACCTCCTGCCAATTGTAATTCAGCAGCCATTTCCATGGCTCCTTCCATATTTCTTGCTCTTTTTCCTGTTTCGAAAATTTCATCAACTGACATTCCCAGCCTTTTAGACTCTAGAACCATTTTTCTTAAAGATTGTTCTCCTCCTACAAATCCCATAGTTCTCATTTTGCCAAGATTAGCAGCCATATCTTCCATGACCGCTTTTCCACTAACGCCATAAGCTACTGACATTTGCATAGTTTCTTCAGAAAATTTCTTTACATCTTTTGACGTTTTTCCAAATTTAATAAATTCTTTTGCTAATTTAGCCGTATCTCCAGCAGCTAGACCAGTAGCTTTTTGCATGGCTATTAAATCTTCTGCTGCTCCTGCCAAAACATCAAAATTAGTAGTACGTAATTCTTTAGATAAACCTCCCATCAAATCGGCAGTGTCTCCAACAGACATTCCAAACTTAGCCGACTCGCTGGTTAACATAGCCATTTGAGTTGTATTCTCAGTAAAGTTAATACCAGTTTCTAGTTGAGACTTTTTAATTGCTTGGTCAAAATCACCTATCGCTTTAAGCGCACCATTCTTTAAATTTTCACCTGCAGCCTTAAAACCTTCGCCCAAACTAAACACACTCTCATTAGCATTGTCTATTTGGTCTTTTAGAATTTTTGCATCGCCATTTATTTCTTGCAATTTATCAAATCCACCTTCAAACTCTTTCACCAAATCTTCACTTACCTTTTCTGTATCTGTTATTGAAGTAAGAAATTTATCTCCATCATCCCCAAGCTCTTTCATGAAACCATCTATATCACCAATATATTGACCAGATTCATCAAAGCTTTCCGATAATTTTTTTGCATGCTCTTTGCTTATTCCTAATTGTGCCTGCAATTCTGTGGTTCCCATATTTGCAAGCCCCATCTCTTTAGCCATTTCTTTAAAAGTTCCACTAACCACTTCTCCTTGAGATTTAGCTTCTGTCTGTATAGTTTTCATTTTAGAATTAAGTTCATCTAGCTTTTTAGCAAGTTCACCTTCAGTTAATCCCCTAAAGAAATCGCCACCATCTATTCCTAATAATGAACTAGAAATACCACCTATCAACTTTTGTTGTTTAGCCATGCTTTTTTCGGCCTTTTCTAAAGCTGCATTATAAGCTATAGCTCTTTTTAAAGCGGCTCCAGTTAATCCACCTGTGTTTACTCCTGCCATGATTGATATTAATAATTAACTATTAATAAATATTGTGTAATAATTTATTTAAATTATAAATAAAGTAAATAAAAAAAAGCCGAATAATTTATTCGGCTTTTTAAATATTATTATGTTTAATTTATTATTTTCCTCCTCCAAAAATATCTCTCATATATTCTTCTCTACCTGAATTGCTCATCCACTCCATTTTAGAATTCATGTAACCTTTAAACTCTTTCATTGCTCCATACTCTCTATTTGAAGATGAATTATTAGATTGAGCTCTATATTCTGCAGCGTAATTTTTTCCACCACTTTGATATTTTGGTGGTGCATAACTGCTAAAAGCACTACCTTTTATTCCTGAGTTAAACAAATGGTACCCTCCCATATAAGAGCCTCCTCTAAGGAATTGTATAATAAAAAACAAAGCAATACCACCCATCCATAAAGTTAAAAACCCCTCGCTAAAACCAACTGATTCAAAAAAATCACTTATTTCATGCAAATTTATGGCTCCAACAATACTATAAAAAAACATAAAAGCCCCTGAAAAAAACATGAAAACTTCTTTATTTCTCATTGGCTCACATGACCCAACTCCAAAAATAGAAAATTTAAATATCCAATTAATTACATTAACAAAAGTGCTAACGCTTTTTATTTCTTGAACTTGTTGTTTTGGCTCATCTTTAAATAAAGGAGTTTTTCCATACAACCTTTCAAATGCCTCTTGTCTAGTTTCGTGTTTTTTATTCATAATAATATTAGTTTTAAATGTTTATTATATATAAAACGGAAAAAATATAAAAATATTACAAATATTATTGATTTTCTATAACCTCTTTCAACATTTCAGATAAAGACAAATTCTTATTATAGAATTCATTTACACCCTTTCCAACCTGGGATTGTGCTTTTTTTCTAGGTGATTTTTTAACAACTTTTTTCTTAGATTTAGACTTAGTCTTTTTAGGAGTATCGCCTTTTAGTTGTTTTTTTATTAGTTCTTTATAATAGTTTCCTATTTTTTCTGATTTAAAATTATCAATAACATCTTCTCTAAATCTTCCAAAATACTTTAAGGTTGAGTCTCTTTTTGAATCTGATGATTCGAATGATTTTCCTTTTGTTTTTGGAAATATAAAAGCCAATTCAGGATAAACACCAAACCCATCAACTCTACCATCATCAATTAAACTTCTGAAAAAGTTTAAATATTTGAAAAATTTATCAGAATTAATATCATCCTTATATTTTTTAATTGAACCTACCAAATCTTCGTCATTAACATCTATATCTAATAAATAATAAGCTGAGCCATCTTTTCTCTTTGGTGGAGTCCAACCATTTACTTTGGACTTAATGTCAAACAAACTATCTTTACTAACCTTAGATGATTCTGCTTTTTTACTTTTACCTTTTCCTTCTCCTGAGCCATCTTCATCTCCGCCTTCATATTCTTTATTTTTAACTTCTATTGATTGAATTCCTTTATCAATTTCTAAAACTCCAGGTATAGTGAACTTATTACCTACAGTCATATAAGTATTTTTAAAATCTCCTTCGCTTTTATTATAATTTTCCCAAGAAACTTCAGAACCATTAATTTTCATACTAAGAGAGGTATAGTCTACTCCCTTATCCATATTTATTAAATGCTCTTTATCGTTGTTGTCAATTATTTTAATTATCTTATTGCTGGGTACTTGTACTAAAGATAAGCTTTTGTGTTTAGTATTATCCTTAGCCAACCTTAAGCCAAAAGCAAAACCTGTAGCTACAGATAAACCTCCTGATTTAAAATCCCAAGGTTTTATTTTAAAACCTTCTGCTTTTGCTATGTAATACCCATCTATTATTTGGCCTCCATTTATTTCTCCACTTTTTAAAATTCCCATAAAAGCTCCGCCATGCCAAATTCCAGTAAAAACAATAGACTTTCCTCTAATTGTTCCTCTACCTTTAACTGAATTAGTGGATATAGACAAGTTCTTACAATCATATTCTCCTTTAAACAACCACTCTAATTGTGGGTTTCTTTTAAAAGTTTTTTCAGCATTTGCTACATATACAACATTTCCTTTTTCTTGTTTCTCTTTATCTATTTCAAAATGTAAAAATGGCTCTAATTTTTTATCTAAGTTTAAAACTTTATTTTTTCCTATTTGATAATATTCCGCTTCGCCTGCTTCAGCTTTTTTAAGAGCTTCACTTCCTGAACTTGAAACATAAGACGAATAACCTTTCTCTCCTTTAGTTGTTCCACGACCCTCTGCTTCTTTATCTAAAATACTAGTTCTTTTTTCTCCTGTCACACCTTGAGCAACACCTTTAATCGCTTGCCCAACCTTACCGAGAGCCTTACCAAAAAGGCCTTCTTCAATAGAGTCTAGTTCTTTTATTATATTTTCTATTTTTTTATCGTATTCATTCATGTTAAAAACCCTTTTTATCTAACGAATCAATCATATACCAATTTTTTACCTGTTTATTTTTAAGAGAATTAGGAGAGTTGATTTTTAATAATTGCTTTATTTCTTTTAAATTAGATATAAAACTATTTTTATCAGATGATATTATATTGCCCATCTTTAATTGGCTTTTCATTTTTTTAGATAATTCTGATATTTTTTTATTTAAATCAGTTAAGCTTTTATTAAAACTTTCCAAATCAGAAGATTTATTATTATCTTTAATAATTTTCATTATACTAGAAAACTTTTGCTTAATCTTAGCTTCATCTGAAACATCGCTAACAAGAGGGTGGTTTTCAATTGAGTTTTTTTTCAACTTTGAATCAACACCTTCTTTTTCTTTACCCGCTTTATCAGGGTCTCTTTCTAAGTCTAAATCTTGAAAATAACCACCAGGAGGTGCTTTTTCATTTATTTCAAAAGCCTCTCTAATTAAACTTCTTAGCTGATTAACGTTTTTCATAATAAAAAATTACAATATTATAAGAATAAATAGTTGCTTTTTTTTAATTTAATAAGCAAAATGCTCATCCATACCAGCTTTTTTTAATCTCCCAACTTCTGGTGTGTTTAAAATTCTATAATGATTTGGATGCTCATAAGTAAACATCCTAATAATAAATTTGTCACCTTCTGTTGTTGGCATCATTATAAAGGGAAAAAAAACAACGTTATTCATAGAGTTATGCACCCCCGTAAAAGAAGTTGATAGCATTGATTGACTTATTGACATCTTCTTTTCTATTAATACATTTCTCCAAGCTAATGGATTTCCAAAAATAGAAAGTTTATCTAATTTTATATTAATACTATCTACAGTGAAAACTTTTGAATGTAAGCTATTATTTGTTTCGTCTAAATAATATACAAGAGAAGCAGGTGTATCTATAAAGTGCTGAAAACTATCATTGCGCATTAGGACATTTGCATACCAAGGAAGGATTTTAAAAATAAAGTTATCAAAAATTTCTAAATCTTTTAACGGTCCAGTTACAACATATCCGTCATAAAGATAATTTAATGAATTTTTAATAAAAAATTTTGGATTACGAAAAGAATACTTTTCTTTTAAAGATATATTAAGTCTATTATAATAATATTCTTTAGATTTCGCCATCAGAGATAAGACTTAAAAACCTCTCTTCTGTACCTTCTACAATTCGATTAACTTCTTTATTAATGGCTTCATTTTGATGTTTAACAAACAAATCTGCCAAAGAATCAAACTCACTTTTATCTAATTTAAAGCTAGCATATTCAACAAATTCACCAAAAATAACATTAATTTTATAATCATATTTTTTTTCTTTACTAGTTGGCGTTGCTGAAATTGTGCATAATATAGTTGGGTTATTTTTGTTATCTATAGTTAACAAATAATAAGGACTTTCATCTGAGCCTGCTATAGAGAACCTATCTTTATTGTTTTCTTTTTTACAAACTCTATTCCAAATAGAAATTAAAGCTTCTTTTGTTAGTTTATCTTTATTCATAATTTATAATTTTTAATTAGCTAATATATTATTTTTTTAAATCAAAAGCAAATTATATTCTAGCGCCTTTTGATTTTGCTTGACTTTTTGCTCTATTGGAAGCATCTTTTTCTGCTTTATTTCTTTTTTCAACTTCTTCAGATATTCTTTCCATAACCCACCTTCTTTCGTAAACTGGCATATTATACAACTCATCTCTTGTATGTCCACCTTTTCCGTAATATGATATTAAAAATATTTCATCCATCATATGCTTCTTATATTCATGTCCTAAATGAAGAAAGTTTTGACCCATAGGTATATAATTAGTAGACTCTTTTTGACAAGAACCACAACTGCTAACAGCCTTATTTTCAATTCCTGGCTCTATTTTATCCATATACTTTCTTAGAAGTGAAGAGTCTGATATAGGCATTCTTTTTATTATACTTTTTATAAAATTTTTATCTTCTATTCCATTTATGCTTGATATTTGGACAACATATCTAGCTTCTATAGAGGAGTCTATTTCAATTCCTGTTAAAGTCTTTTTCAAATTTTTTGTAAGCCTTTTTATTTCTATTTCATCTCCTACTGTTCTTGGTTTAAATTTTATATTAACACTTTCTCTTTCACCTTCTTGAGTTAATTTTATTTTCATTTTTGGAAGAGTATATAAAAATTCTCCTTTTTCATTTGGTTGTTCTTCTACCTCTTTCATTTCTAGCTGAGATAATAAAATATCACAATCTGATTCAGCACCACAATGCTGACAGTTAAATTTAAAACTCAATTTATCACCATAAGAAGTAGACCTTAAATAAATAAAAAATGCATCTCTATCTCCGATTAGCATATTTTTTGCATCACCATCCCAATCTAATATACAAGAATTTAAAACTAAATCAACAGCTCTCCCACTTTCTGATAGACTTGGTGATGTTAGTGCATTTTCTTCTTTTGCTGTCAAATATTTTACCAAAAAAGAATCTTTTTTGTTTTCATAAAAAACACCCTTTGAAGGAATAAAAATTTCATCAAAGGGTACATTAATATCTTGAACAATATTTTTATTATTCATAATTGAATTTTAAACTTTTGCATTAGGCCAGAACAACTTTGCTGTAATTGGCACCTCTTGCGTATAAGAAAATCCACACTCAGAACAAGAAAAATCATGATTCATATCAACACCTGGCTCTACTTCTTTTATGTATTCTCTAAAAAACAAACTATCTGCTATTGGCATTACATTAATAAATTTTTTAATATAAGTTTTATCTCTATTTCCATTTACATCCATTATGTGCAACAAATACCTTTCAGTTAATACAGTTTGTACTTTAACGTTTTTTCCAACATTTTTCTTGCCAGTTTGAGCAACTTTTTGCAGCCTTTCCTCATCAGAACCTCTTAATAATCTAAATTTAAGATTAGCTTTGCATCTAGGAAGTTGTACTGAAAATAAACCTTCTGAGTCTGGTGAATCTGCTACATCTTTCATTTTTAAAGAAGACAGAAAGACTTCACTTGTATTTACAGCATTGCAACTAGTACATGTAGTTTTTGTTTCATACTCATCTCCATAACCTGTACTTCTAAGGCTTAATAGAACCATATTTCTATCACCAGTTAACATTTCTTTAGCTGTAATGTCTTTATCTACTATTGAATTTTCAAGTAAAACATCCAACACTTTACCACTTTTTATTAAATCTGAACTTGTTAATATATTCTCATCTTCTGCAGTAAGGTATTTTATTTCTACTGTTGATTTCCCACCAGGATAAAACACACCTTTAGATGGTAGCTTTATTATATCAGTTGGAACTTGAAATTCAGCATCTATAAATTGAGATGGAACTTCTTGATTTACATTTCCATGAGCTTGTTGTGCTTTAGAGTGCACTTTAGGTTCTACACTTCCTTTGTCTTTAGGGTTTTGTCCTTTTTTTGTTACATTAATTTCTTCTGACATGTTTACTTTTTTTTTTAATTTTTTATTATATAACTATAAATAGTGTCTTTGATTTTTTTTAATTTATATAAAAATAAATTCAAAATTATAAAAGTAAAGCATTATTTATAGAATAGTTATGAATAAGTATGATAAAGAAAAAAAAGTAAAATCTATTTTAAAACAAACTAAAAAAAGATTGCTTAAGCCGAAAAATAAGATAAAGAAAGTAAAATATTTACAAGCACAATCTTATAGAATGGACAAAAATAAAACTTGGCCTGAAAAAGAGTTTGAATCTATATTGATTGAAATGAAAATAGATTATGAATCTCAAAAAATTTTAAGAGGAAAAATATATGATTATTTTATACCTTCTGCAAACATGCTTTGTGAAGTCGATGGAGACTATTATCATGGAAATCCAGAAAAGTATGAAGTATTAAGTGAGATGCAAAAAAAGATTTCTCAAAATGATAGATATAAAAACATCATAGCAAAAGGGATGGGGTTTGATATTTTTAGAGTTTGGGAGTCTGAATTAAAGGAAAACAGAGAATATGTTAAAGAAAGAATTAGAAACGAAATATTAATTAAGAAACTCTAATTCTGTTTCTATCTCTTCATAATGTTCTCTTATAAATTTAACTAAAGATGTTTGCCTAATATTTGGGTTAATATTTTTAATAGACCTTTCAAAAGCCTCTCTTTCTCCTACAAAAATTGCCATCTTTTTAGCTCTAGTAAGAGCTGTATATATTAAATTTCTATATAACATTATATAATGTTGGTTTAATATAGGTATTATTACTATATCAAATTCTGAACCTTGTGATTTATGACAAGTTATACTATAAGCCAGGTCTAATTCAATTATATTTTGTCTTTCATACGATATTAATTTATAAGACTTTTTATTACCAAACCTAATCATTAAACTAGAATCTGTAGGGTTTATTTTTGTTATATATCCTATATCACCATTAAATACGTTTAAATCATAATTGTTAGAAGTTTGAATAACTCTATCCCCTTCTCTAAATGTTTTTTCTCCTATTAATATTTCTTTCTTTTTCTCTGTTTTAAAATTTATTTCTTCTTGTATTCTTTTGTTTATCTCTTTCGTTCCAATAGAACCTTTATTCATAGGTGTCAATATCTGAATTTCACTATCTTTCCCCAAATATTCAGAAATAGTTTTAGAATATAATTTAATAATCATATCCATTGCATTTAATCCATATTTTAATGTAGAAAATTTAACATCACCTTTTTCAATATCCATTGAAGAATCTATAAACATACAATCAGTACCATCTTTCCATATGTTTGGATTTTCTATAGGAGATTGTATATTTGGAACATATCCTTTATTGATAGTGTGTGCATATGTAATTATTTTAGATTTTTCTGCTTGTCTAAAAACTTTTTCTAATGCATAAACTTTTATACACTCACTTTTCATTAAATCTGAAAGAAAATTACCAGGACTAACTGATGGCAGTTGGTCTTTATCTCCAACTAATAAAATTTGTGTATTAGGTGATATTGCTCTAAAAAAAGATGCAGCCAACCTAATGTCAATCATAGAGCATTCGTCTAATATAACAAAATCACACTCCAAAGGGTCTTTGTCAGTTTTTCTAAAAGCGCCTCTAGAAGCATCCCACTTTAATAGTCTGTGTATAGTTTTTGAGCCAAAACCTATTATTTCAGTCATTCTTTGTGCAGCTCTTCCTGTAGGTGCTGCTAATAAAACATCCTTTCCTAATGATAATAGCATATCATATATAAACTTTACACAAGTAGTCTTACCTACGCCTGGACCTCCTGTCAATATCGACAATCCATTTGATAATACTCCAATAACAGAATCAAATTGTTCATTACTTAACTTTATGTCTGACTCGGCAACCATATCATTTAACTCTTTTCTTAATGGTTGTATATCGGTTATATACTTCTTCTTTGCTAACCTAACAACTTT
>Ga0233415_10001446_pt1 | contig 10307 bp, 14 predicted proteins | sample Na_anoxic_12_MG_FD_188631 | JGI IMG/M metagenome (GOLD analysis project Ga0233415, IMG submission 188631) | Seawater microbial communities from Saanich Inlet, British Columbia, Canada - Na_anoxic_12_MG | ecosystem: Environmental > Aquatic > Marine > Inlet | place: Canada: British Columbia...
AGTCTTCTTTACCGTAAACTGCTGCTGGTATAGCGTCTACTACTTTGCCTAGCTCGTCAATAATATTGTCAGCTGTAAATTCTGTAGCTGTTACGCCTGGTACGTCGTTTACGTCAGCGTCAGCTAGAGCTGCTACAGTAATTCCTGTAAACTCGCCGTCGTTTGCACCTATACCACCCCAGATAGACTGCTCTACGTTTTCTGCTACCTTAGCGGCAACGTGTGCCATAATGTAGTCAGCAAATGACGTAGGTAAGTTTTTGTAAGCGCTGTTTCCCATTTCTAAAGCTAAATAGTCGCTCAAAAAGTCCTTTTTACAAAGTTGTAAATTAACTTGAAACGGCTCTACTTCTAGAATACGCTCGCTTAATGTAACTTGGTCAGCTGTTACTGTAAAGTCGCAGCTAGCGTCTGTTACAATTCCTGTAGTGTCTAATTTCTTTACTACTTCTTTGTACTTTACGTTAGGCTTAACTGTAATACCGCCTTTTTCGATAGTGTCTCCAGACAATAAAGCTGCTGAGATAATTTGCCCTAGGTATTGTCCCTCGTAGCTAGTTGTAATTGTATCTACTGAGCTGCTTGGGCTTCCTGTAATTGTTCTTAAATGTGTTTTTCTCATTTTAATTAAATTTTAAAATATCTTATTAGTTGTTAAATATTTTGTTAAATACTCTGTTTTGTGTAGTGTTTGCGTTTGCACCTTGGCTATATAAATTAGCGTTTCTAGTTTGCTTAGCCTCTGGGTTATGTTTCATTGGCTTACGAGCTGGTTTTTGACTAGACATTTTTTCTTTTTTGTCGTCTGGGTTTTCCATACTCTCGAATTTTCTTTTAAGCTCTTCGACTTGCTCTTTTACCTCTTCTAGTACAGGCGCTACGACCTCTACTACAGCCTCTACAATAGCGGCTACCTCTTCAGCTGCAATTTCTGGTACGTCTTCTACGACTACCTCTTCTAGCTCTTCTTTTTCCTCTTCTTTTTTATCCTCTTCGTCGTCCATTTTTTCGACTTCTAAAGCGTCTTTTACCTCAGCGATAGTACCCTCTTCTGCTACGATAATAATTTGACCGTCTGCCGTAGTGTACTCGCCTACTGGTAAAGCAATACGCTCGTCGTCAGATACGATAAAAACCGCTTGCCCAGCCTCTAAAGCGTCTGCCTCGATAACTGTCTCGCCGTCTTCTAGCGTCATTTGTGCTAAACCTATTCTAGCACGTAGCAAAGTTTTAATTTGCGATAACATTTCTGTTGCTTTCATATTTATTAATTTATTTATTTACTGTTTAATTCCAAAAATTACCCATACCAGTATAGTCGGTAACCTCTCTATATTTTTCTCTAGCGTCTTTTTCTAGCTGGTCTGCATTATCTACTCTAGCTTTTAAGTCGTAAAAGTCAGAAAATACGTCGCTTGGATCTATACCTAGCTCTTCACTCTTTTGCTCTAACTCGTTTAAAGCGTTTAGTAAAATTTCTGCTACTTCGTTTAAGTCTCTAGCATTACCGTTAACTACAAAGTCGTCTAGGTTGTATTTCATTTTAAAGTCTTCGTAGGCTTCAATAGTTTGGTCGCCTAACTCATAAGCTAAATAACTTGCGTCGCTTTCTGCATCGTCGAAACGGTCGAGGTTGTCTTCAATTTCGCTAAGTGCGGACAGTTTTACTGCCTGTTTAGCTGGTTTTAGTCTGTCTATAATAGACAATACAGTTTTGTTTGTATTCATATTTTATACGCTTTTACTTTCGTCTCTAAATTGTTGCTGTTGCATTATAAAACGCTGGTCTAAGTCTGCTAGGTATTCAATTTCTTGTAAATGCTCGTCGTAGTCTGGATATACGTCTGCTACGTCTAACCCTAACTCTTCGGCTTTTTCTTTAATTTGCTCTAGTCGCTGTTTGTCAGCTGCCACGTCATCTGGCGTTAAAAACGCCTCGCTGTTTTGAAAATAAACAGAGTAAATTTCCCTACCTATTTCAAACCATACGTCAAATTTTTCGTCAAACCATTCCTCTACAGAATAAGACAAACGCCCTACTTCGTCTCTTAAACTTTCAAACTCATAGTCTAGCTCGTTTACTAGTCCTAAAGCTACTTTTTTATTAGCTTTTAGTTTAGCCTCAGCTCTTTTTAATTCTACGCCATACCGTCCTTTGTCAAACAGTCTGCTAAATACTCTGTTTTTTGTTGTCATATTAATAATGGTTATTTAAAATGTCTTTTGCCGCTTGTGTAATATAGTCAAAGAAAATTGTTTCCTCTGTATTTCCTATAAAGTCTACTATTCTGTTATAGTCTGGTACTATGTCTGAGCTGTCTAAACCTAACTCGCCTACTCTTACGTCTATTTCCTGTAGCATTTCAGACATTTTACTATTATTTTCTAGTAAAGTCTCGGACATTTCTACGCCAGCCTCGTACTCTCTTATTAATTCTGCTATTGCATTTTCGACTAAAGTAACAGCTTCATTAACTTTGTTACGCTGGTCTAACATTTGACTTTCTAAAAAAAAGTTTTTATCATATAAAGCTATAATGTCATTAACTTTAGCTAGCTCAGCTTTTTTATTTACTTTGCTTTTAAATAATTTTTTAAATACTCTTTTTTCTGTACTCATAATTATATAACGTTTTTATAATTTTTTTTGCATTTTTAATGAAATACCTCTTTTAAGTCGTCTTCTAGCTCTATAGCTCTGTCTTTTAGCGTTGTTAGAAAATTAGTTAATTCCGAATAGGCTAGGCTTAACTCTTCTTTAATTTCTGGCGCGTCTGCCTCTTCTTTGTCTGACAAAATATAAACTAGCTTGTCATATTCTACTATAAAATTTTCGTTTACAGTTTTTATGTCGTTAGTCAATTTTTCTATACTCTCTTTTACCTCTTTGTTTATCATAATTTACTTTACTACGGTTATATTTCCTATACCTTGCGCCCATAGTGATCCGTCGCAACAGTCTATACTATAGGTTTTTTCGTCTTTACAAAGACATGCGCGGCTACCGCCAGTTGGCGACGCGTTATTGCCTCGCTCTGGCGAATATCTATTTTTGCGTTTACGTCTATTCATAAAATTATTTTTGCGACATTTTAATTAACGCCTCTTTAATTTTTAATAGCTTTTTAGCTGCTGACAATTCGGTTTCTAACTCTTCGCTTATTGGCTCTTTTGGTCTTTGCGCGCGTTCAGCGAAAAAACCCTCTATACTAAACCCCTTAATTGTGCCGTCTTCTTTTGCCATTTTCCAGAGCGCCTCGTTATTTACTTTTACTGCGCCTACCCACGTGCCGACTGGTAAGTCTAGGTCGTATAAATTACTTTTGTCTTTGTCTTTGTCTTCGACTATCCAGCTTTCAACCAGCGAAACGCCGTTTACTTCTTTTATATGCTCGTATGTCGCGTTGTTAGCGTTGCCTCTTTGTAAATATAACTCGCTAGCCTTTTTTACAGTCTCTTTTGTAAAGTGTATATAATACTCTTCGTCGCCGTCTTTGCGATATATCATTTTGTTAGGCACTAAGAGCGCGCCCATTAAAATACGTTTGTCGTCGTCTACAGACTTAAATTTGTACTCTTTATTATTTTTGTTTAGCGCCACCCAGTTTTCCTCTATAGCTGGGTACTCTACTAAACTTATAGCGTCTACGCCGCTGTACTCGTCTGTCTCGTCTATAATTAGCTCTATAATTTTCATATTAATATAACGTGTTAATTTTAAATTTTGTTTTTAAAGCGCTGCGCCCTCGACTGTGTTACGTTCTAATTCCTGTGCGGTTGTAACGTCGTTAGCTACTACGTAAGCTCTAGACGGCTTGTTGGTTTGCTCGGCTATAGTGTCTGCTAGTTGGTTTGTGCCACCGTTTCCGCCTACAATATTAAATGCTGGCGCGCTTACGCCACCACCACCGCCGCCAGCGTCGCCGCCACCTTTTACGCCTTTTGGTTTTGGTACTGACTTAATTTGTTTTACAGTCTTTAAACCACTTGCCAAAATAGCGACGCTCGCAATACCTTTTTGTATTACGTCAAACGGTGCTGGCAAAGTAGACTTGTTACCCCAAACCTCGCTAACTCCTTGGTATGTATTAATTGTTGCCTGTGCTATAGCTGCTGCCTTACCAGCTGCGCTATTTTTACCTAAAATACCAGCCACTTGCCCAAACGTGTCGCCTACAGCTGACAGCCTTTGTTTTTTTATAGCCTCTTCGCGTGCTGCGTCTTCGGCTGCTTGTTTGTCTTTTATAACTTTTATTTCCTCAGCTTGCGCCTCTTCTAGAATTTTATAGTCTTCGCCGTAAGTTCTTGCAGCCTCTATTAGCTCGAAATATTTTTCGTTTACTTTTTGTATTTCTAAGTCTTCTTTGCTTAGTTTACGGTCAAAAAATTCGTTTTCTGCGTCTTCTATACGTTGTAAGTAATTTAGTTTTTCCTGTAAGTCTTTGTCTTGTTGCGCTTTTACTTTTGCTGCCTCGTCTTCTTTTTGCTTGTCTTCTTTTGCTTTTTTGTCGTCAGCTCTTTTTTGGTCTTCGGCGTTTTGCTGTAGTATATAACCGTCTCTAGTATTTTTTAGTTTGGCTAATTGTTTTTGAGTTTCAGCTATAGCCTCGTCGCCTTTTTTAGCTACGTCCTCTGGACTAAAAACCATATCGGCTATGCCGCCTGTAAAGTCTGCGGCTAAAGACGTACCCTCGTCTAGTATACCTAACTGTGCTAGCGTTTGGCTTATAGCGTCTACACTACCTAGTAATAAAGTTATAGGTAAAGTTAAAAAGGTTATAATACCTTGTAGTATGTTTTTATTACGCTGTGCCGTTTCGACTTGCTGGGTTTTAATTTGTTCTTGTGTAATAAGTTGCGCCTCTAGAGCTGCTATAGTTTCCTCTGTTTGCGCTTTTTTCATATTCAATATGTCGCGCTCACTTTTACCCTGTAGCTTTAAAGTATTTGACGTTGCGCTAATTGCGTCTGAGGCTAGCTGGCTTTGCTGTACGCTTTGTTGTTGCAATTCGAGTAAGTCTTCTTGTTCAGCACTTACGCCAGAAACTAGCTCTTTTATGTCGTCCCAGTAGGCTACAATTAAGCCTAAAGCCACTACAATAGCGCCTATACCAGTAGTTAGTATAGCTGTTTTTAAACCTTTAAAGCTGGTTGTTAAGCTTTTAACAGCGTTTATACCGCCTTTAACTTGTGCTTTGTATTCTTGAAATTGAGACGCAGCGCCGCCTGTAAGCTGGTCTATAATTTTTAAACCGTCTCTATTTTTTGTTAGCTCTTTTTCAAACTGCTTTAAAGCATTTGTCGTATCATTAATAGACTTAACAGCCTCTTTGCCGTTTACCTCAAACCGTACCCCTATTTTTTCAATAGCCATTTGCTTTGCTTTTTAAGTTGTTTATATCCGTCTTTTAGGGTTATAGGTAATTTGTTTTTGCCTTGCGCAATACGTATGTTTTCTGTTTCGCCGTTGGCTTGCTGTAGCATTTCTAAAATTAAGTTTAGCATTATGTATTTATTTTGTTAAACAATTCTAACTCACTTTCGCCAGTCTGTAAGTTTGTTTTTATACTGTTAATATTATACGCTTTGCCGTTTATTACTAAAGTGTCGTTTAAGCCATACTCTAGTAAAAAATTTAAAGGTAAGTATGCTTTTACATTAATAAGTCTACGACTTCTATTAAACAAACTAGAAATATATTGTCTGTAATATGTCATAAACAAACTGTCTGGTTTTACTGTGCCTGTAAGCTCGTCTATTTCTGTATTAAAATTTAATGTTTTATCAAATAAACTATTACTAGCTCTATTAAACGTTGTAGCTTGCCCAGCGGCATTAATGTCTTGGTAGCTATAACCATTAGTAGTTGCCGTTAATCGACGGTAAAAAATTAAAGGCGCTGGTGCTACAGGGTTTTGGTCTTTGTCTACCGTCCAGCCGTAAGTCATATTTTGCGCTTCATTGTTTGCTAGGTCGTTTATGCTTTCATATATAACTTTTTCAAAAGGCGTTTTAACTACATATTTAGAGCCTCTATCTGTTTGCTGTACGTTATTGTTTGTAGTTGAGTTTTCTAAATTGCCGTATTGATAACCGTTAATTTCCTCAAAATTTATTGCTAAAAATGTTTTTGGTTTTTCATACCTAAAGGCTATTTCTTGAAATGGTATAGGGTAACTTACTGTTTTTTTAGAGCTGTCTACATATTCTGTTATGTCAAATTCTTGACCTACATTATAAAAGTTGTCTAAAGTTTGTACTACTATTTTACCTTGCGAATTATAAAAAGCCGTTAAATTAAATGTCTTAAATAACCCAGTCAAAAAGTCTAAAATTTCCATTTCTGGCATTTGAGTAGGTATATCAATTTGGTTTAATAAAGCATTTGGCGACAATGTAGTACTTTTAGTATATTGTGTATAAATTGAAAAAATTGAGAGCCTATAATCGTGTTGTATTCTAACTGACTGTGATGTAGCTACAAATGATCCGTCAAAAGTTTCTACACGTAACTGCAACAAAACCTCTGGTCGGTCGCCAATAGCGCCTGGCTGTACCACGTAAGATATAAAATTTGTCCCTGTAACTTCTGTGTTAGCCGCTACAACAGTATTTGTCAAAGTGTCTACTATATACAAACTATATTCACTTGTGCTAGTAACTTCATAAATTACTCTTAGTCTATCGTCTCGTTGTTGAGCGTTAGACCAAAACGGTTTCATTCGAATTAAACCGCCGCTTTCAATTTGGCAAATTATAGGGTTGCTTGTATTGCTTAAATGATATATAGGCATTGTAGTACCGCCTTGGTAGCCGCCGTCTGCAAAAAAATTAGTAATGCTTTCTATATTTAATCTATAATTTGTAGAGCCTGTATAAGTACGCCCTAAATTCCCTCTCTCTCTAGATAGCCATAAATATAAGTTTTGAAAGGCTGAGTTTGAGACAGACAAAAAACCGAAACTAGTGTCAAAGTCTAAGTTTGTTTGTGAGTTAATTCTGTCAAAAATATCACTTATTTTAATAGCTGGCTTTAAGTCTCTAAAATTAACGCCTTGGTTATGCGACGTTCCGCCGCCTTGATGATAGTGTAAATTTCTAGTACCAGCGCCATGCGTGCTGCTGTCGTAAAAATACCTTTCAGTATGTGATATTAAAGGGTATATAATTTTGCCATTAAAAAGCGAGCTAACTAAACCACCTATAACAGTAGTTATATCGTAGTCATGATTATAGTTTGTAAAACCCTCGTATAAACTACGTAGTGTAACGTCTTTTAGTTGTTTTTTTAAGTCTACAGTTTCGCCAAAAAAAGTAATTTTATAGCTAAAAGGGTTATTATCTTTCATTTCTACGCTATTTAAGGCTAAGTACCCTTTACGAAATAATTGACTGTTAAGCAATATTTGCGCCTTTCTTTTGTCGTTTGCATTAAAATTAAAGCCGTCGGCTATGTCGCTGTTATAGTAAAAGTCAAATAAAATATTGTTAGACTTACTAGCTGGTACAGTAAAACTTTGCGTAAAGTCTGTAAATATACTGCCTATATCCCTAGCGTTTTGTATAGTCTGGGTAAGCATTATAGTTTCGTCTTTAAAAAGCTCTATGCGCTCATAGTCGCCTTGCGGACTTACGACTAGTATTTGTACCTGTCTCATTATAAAATATTATTTATTCTGTCAAACGCATACTCAAACTCTAAGGTATATTGTATAAGTTTGTCGTTTAGACTAGTTTTTCTGTCTAGCGTTCTTGTTGTAATTCTTATAGGTAAAACTTGCGAATTTTCAGTTATCCAGACTTTTTCGCTTAACATTAACTCGCTTAAAACGTCGTTGTAGGTTTCGTCTAAAAATGTAGTATTTAAAGTAAACTTGTCATTTGCTTTTAAGTCAAAAGTTGTCTTTGCGTGTTTTTCTATTGTATAGCCGCCTGTTGGCGTTGTTATATTAGCTTTGTACGTTTCGGCTCTAGTAGTTGTAGTGTCTCGTCTTACTAAATAAAAATACAGGTCTTGTAGCGCGCCAAATTTATTAACAAAAGTAACTTTGTAGTTTTGGTATTTTGGCTCGCATATTCTATTTATTTTAAATGTAGTAGAGCCTATAGTTTTTGTAGTATCTGTAGTAGTAAAAGCGTTATAGTCAAAAGCGCCTGTAGTTGTATTAAACGTTGGTATATATCCAGCTACGCCGTCTGGTATATATAAAGTTGTAGTACTTATAGCTGGCTGGTTATTTGTGTTATATATTACGTTTGCGCCCTCTGTATATAAGGTATAACCAGAAACGCCATAAAAAGCCTCGAATTGATTATATAGCGTGCTGCCGCCTTGCTGGTCGTACTGCGTAAATGTAATACTAAATTGCTGCGTTTGGCTTGTATATGTACCGTCAAATTCTACGTCCAGGTAATTACGTAAAATTTCTGCATACTCAAAAAAACTACTTTTACTATCGTTAGTAAAACCCTCTCGGCTTAACTGTAAAATAAGTTGCGCGCCTAAAAAAATATTAGCTTCAGTATAGCCGTTAATATAACTATTTGTATTTGTATTTCCTATTGTTATAGGACTTCGTAAAGGTCTAAATTCTGGCATTATTTATTTTTTCTTTTGTTTATATATTGTTCGCTTAGGTCTCTAGAGTAAGCCTCAGCAAATTTAGCTTGTACGCCTCTAGAGTACTGGTCTTGAGCGTTTGTAAAAAAGTAGGTCGGTTTAATTCCTGTGTTCCAAATACTACGTGTCATTAAGTAAACCAAAGTCTTACGTTTTATAAACCTACCTTTTTCGTCTCTTACGTTTGGTATACCTTTTTGTACTACCCATTTGTCAATAGCGCCTCTTAGCGTTCCGCTGCCTTTATAGTTTCCAGTACCAAATTGAAATGGACTGTTTGGCGCTTTATTATATCTAGACAGCGCGCCTTGCGGCTGTGCCTGTGGATCATTTCCCTGTACCCCTTGGTCTACAAACTTACCATAGTCTAAAGCGTAAAAGTTTAGTTTTACGTCGTCTGGGTTTGTCTCGTCTACTTCGTAAGTTAAACTATTGTATAAGTCGCCAGAGCTATTGTTTTTAGACAAATTAGACTTAGCCTTTGAGACTATGTTTAAGCCTAAGGCGTTCATTTCTTTTATAACGTGTTTTAACTTTGACATATAAATAAGTCGTTTTTAATCATTATATCAAACGTAGTTGCCCAGCCAGCTAGGTTGTTGCTAAAGCGGTCTACAAACGGCTCGCAATTAGCTGTACCGTCCACTTGGTAGCCGTCTAGTCTAACTTGCCCATTATGCAAAAGCTGGTATAGTCTATTGCCTACGGCTAGCTGTGTATTTAAAACAAAATGCTCATGCGAGTTTTTTTCGAATATGTCTAGGTTTTCTTTTTTACTTATATTGACAGCGTCCATAGTTAAAACCGTAACGTTAAAAGTCATAGTCTGGCTGTCGTTTTGTGCGCTATTTACAATAATATGCGACAAAGGAAATATAGTCTGTTTGCTTAGGTCAATTTCCGACAGGTCGCCATACGTTACTGTATTTACGTTTTTATCCTGTAGTAAAATATCTTTAATCGTATCTAGCATTAAGAAAAATGCTCTAGCGCCGTTGTTGCTCATCTTTTAAATTTACTTTTTATATAGTTGTCTTGTACTTCGTCTTTTTGTTTTGAGTATGTTAAATAAGTTAAACAGTTATGTACGTTTTTTTTGGCTACTATTTCTAGGTCTAAAAACTTATTGTCTGCCAGTCTCATAAAGCTGTGATACCACCCCCATTGTCTGTTAAAATTGCTGTCTCGTCCTGTTGTACTTTCGTTTCCTTTTGATCCGAATAAGCTAGAGTAGCTTTCAGTAAGTCGTTTTCTAAATGAAAAAAAAAATTAATAGCGCTTATAGCTACGCTTGCTGGCATATTTAACATAGCGTCATGCCAGCTGTCGCCTCTATACTCTTCTATTTCGTATTTTTTACCTACGCTTTGTACGACTGGTCTATACAGTACTGCCATAGCTTTATGAATATTTTCCCAGTCGCCTATGTTATTTTCTACGTCTACAAACTCGCCGAACGTTAAGTCATCGAGCTGAGGTACAAAACCAAATTCGGTTTTACCTAGTTTAAACCTAGTAATTAGTAGGGGTTTTTCAGACAGAGCCTTATTTAGCTTTGTCGTTATTTTTTGTAAGTCGTTTATTTTTACTTTAAGCGCCTCGTTTAATTTTAAGCCGCAAAATATCTCTAGCATTTTAGTACCAGCGTACTGCTCTGTTAGGTCGTCTTCGTTTTCAAACGCCTTAA
>Ga0233415_10001448_pt1 | contig 10304 bp, 12 predicted proteins | sample Na_anoxic_12_MG_FD_188631 | JGI IMG/M metagenome (GOLD analysis project Ga0233415, IMG submission 188631) | Seawater microbial communities from Saanich Inlet, British Columbia, Canada - Na_anoxic_12_MG | ecosystem: Environmental > Aquatic > Marine > Inlet | place: Canada: British Columbia...
TCCGTGAAAGAAAAGTTTATGCTATATAACGCATAGTCTACTCCGCCAACGCCGCCGCTGTTTAAATTACCAGTCCCCGCGCCCACCGTGAGGGTCCCCGTGCCAGCTGTGTTTACGTCGGCCGCCTGCGATACTCTCAGCAGGACTTTACCTGCAGTGACTTGCACTGCATTGTTAACGTTGTGGGGCACCTCAAACTGCAGCAGCGGCCCCCCACCCGTGGCGTCATCATCAGTCCCGCCATTGTGGAGCGGACGGTTCCCCACCACACCGTTACTGAGCGCCTGAGAAGGAGTTGTGCTGTGTTTTAACTGCGCGTTTGCGAACCGAGTATCGGTTGCCGCTTTCGTAAAGACGAGGTCCTTCATCTTGCCAGCCATAGTCGCATCCGTCCAGTTAGCCTCGACGGTGCTGTCAAAAGTACCCTCGTAGTCGAAAAAGTAGTAGCCATCATCTTGATTCAAAGCACCCGCACCAGGACGGTAGTACACGCAACTGTTGAGGTCATAAAGACCCTGAATGTAATAGTTAACAGTTTTCTCGGTGAGGGCCGCCGCACGCGCTGCAGCGTCAACCTTGACATCGTATATCCGACTAACGGCGGCGTCCTTAAGGTTGGTAAGTGATACCGGAGTCACTAGACACTGCCCAGCTAGTTGTATACCTGTCGCCGCCATATTATAATATATGATGCGGAAAATATTTTCCACATTATAATTCTGATCTATACTCTAACGAACGCACTAATCGCAATCGCAGTTTGGTCCGCTAGATAACTTCGGAATTGGCCATTGGAGTCCAGTTGTTCCTTCGTTAGTGCCCGTCACAGTAGTGGGTGCGTTCGATGCAATTTGCCGCCGCCTATATCGCTGATGATAACGCGCATATCTACGTTGTGTTGCTACACTTTGTTGTTTGAATGGTTTCAGAATACTCAATGATCCCTTTTTATGCTTCTTAATATTTGCCTTCACCTGTTCTCTGATCACAATAGATACCGTATTCGACATTCCACAACGTCTTGTACCTGTTGATGAGCTTACCCGGTTTTTACATGTAGTATTGTTGCTAGATAAAGACGTCGTAGCGTCTTGAGCCGCACTAGTGTCTTGGGCTGCACTAGTGTCTTGGGCTGCACTAGTGTCTTGGGTCTCGGTCACGGTACATGTTACATTGGCATTCGAACTAGAGGCACTATCATCTGCATCTGCATCTGCTCCTGAGGAGCTTGCACCTGCATCTGCATCTGCACCTGAGACGCTTGCATCCGCATCTGCATCTGCACCCGAGGCGCTTGCATCTGCACCGCCTGCACTTGCACTTGAACTAGTACAACTCGTACCAGACAAACCGCTTGTGTCTTCACTCGTACTCCCTTCAACACCACTTGAACTTTCTGATGTAATCATGGGGTTTTCTACCAAATCTTCGTTCAAATCTTGAAACATATCATCTAAATGTCCTAATAGACATTCATAGGCATCCATGAGAGTAGGAAAACTCCTGATATAGCCTACTAATGCCATGTATTTTTTCATGTCCATGTTCCCTAAACCTCCATATAGGTATGCATAATAGCCCATAGCAACATTCATTCTTGCTTGCGCGTAAATAAGTGGTTTTGGCTTAGCTACACTAATGCTCGTTGAACCAAACAGACCCGTTGCATCAGGATACATGCATAATAACTCAGCACGCAGACGATGAATGTGCTGCAAACTGGTCTTGTAAGCACTATTTAAACTTATATTACGACGATCCATAGCCAACTTTGAAACATAACTATTTCTGGCCTCTACCACAATTTTAAGACCATCCCGTGCAATATATGCCATCCGCCCAATGTCAGGATTTGCAACTATGAGATCATGGAAATAATTGTACGTATTAGCATAAAGTTGTTGAGAGCCTATGTCGAGAGGAGATTGAGATAGATAAGGCAGAAGAAACTGCTCGTAAACAACGAGTAACTTGTTGTAATCGATGAGACCAACACTTCCCGGAGCTGCCGCCAGTATATTCTGTTTAGTCTCTGTCATCACTGCGCCCAGATTCCCTTTGGGGTTTTGATCGATATCGATCGCACCCGAAATCTGAAGTTGTGTTATTTGAGCACTGGTTAATTGAACACTTTTGCTCGAGTCAATAAAGTCTATTGTTGCATAACCCACGAATTGAATAGCGGCTTTAGCTAATTCGATTCCACCTCCTGCGCTAGTAACGCTAGTAGCGATAGCTGTTATACTCAATGCTGGAGGTGTTGACTTTGTTGAAGTAGACTTTGCTATAACTTTTTTGGGCATGAGCTATATAAAAACTTACACATTATAAAAGGAATATGAGTCGTGAGGTTTTCTGCACTGTACAGGTGAACAACAAGGGGGCCAGGAATATCCTCACTATGTTGTTAACACTGGCTCGCAGGCACCCCAATGCAACGTGTGTTGTAGCATGTATTAATGAAACCCGTCTCTTTATTGAAGCGTTTCCTAGTGATATTGCACTTAACATTCGCTACAGAGAGTTAATGCCACACATACATATTGCAAAGGCTACCGCTGACTTCATTTGGACATTGAAGGATACTTACCAATGGTATGGGCCATTTACCTACATTTCACCCGACGTCATGGTAACCAATGAAATTACAATTCCAAATAATATTGTGGAACAGGGAATAGGATTTATCAAGCATACATATGGTGTCTTGGACACACATACTGCTAGTCTATATTCGACATTCCTACTGTACATAGGTAACGAAGGTACTATTGACATGATTGAAAATCAATTCTATGATCTTGATTACGCAGTAGACGGTATTGGTGTTGAAGCGCCAGACTCTGATACTTGTAATGAGTATTTCCGCAAGTTCGAATACTTACCATATAACTTGAGTATTACTGAGGGTGTGGAACACTTTTTAAGTGGCGATATGTTCCTTGGGACTCAAAACTTTTTTGCATATGAAAATAGCTGGAAGTTGGAGGAATTGGATGAACATACGCTATCACGCAATGGCACTAATGTGTGTGTATTCTTACCCCTAATCAACAGTACTTTGGGAGAACCTGTTATTCGCAACGCTTTTGCCGAGTTGGTAGCGGCGGTATTGAAGCGCGATTCGTGGTACGTTGCGATCGTCAATATGCGTCTAACCAATGATATCCTATCTGTTCATCTCCCTTCAGATAAGGGTTTTGCTCATTGGGACAGAACTAACTCAAGTCGTCGGCTACATAGGCTTCTTGAAACTATTACCGATAATAGCGTTTATTTCACAAAAAGTAAAAATAGTACCGAGTATCTCTCGGTTTCTGGTCACATTATAACCGATAAGCCTTCGGACAAATGGCTTTCAAATGGGCTTTTCGCAATGTCTGGAGCATTCCTTTCCAACTACGACGATAGTCTTATACCAGCGTTATGTCAAACACATCTATGGGCACGCTTTCTTGTCTATTGTCCAGAATACTTCGATCTCTTGAACGAATATCATGCTTCAATTACAGAAAAGCCTATCGATAGAACGGAAACTATTTATGACACACCATTTCCTGAGTACATGGAAGAAGAGGATTATAAGATGTTTATGAAGGAATTGCAGCGGCATAAGTTTATGAAAGTTGGTGCAAACACTCATTATATTGCAGAAGCCCTTGCATGTGGCGTTGTTTTAGCTGTTGACAAGAACAGCGCTCTAACAAAGCTCTATGAGCTAGAGGATAATAAACACTACGTATATATTGAAGACGTAGAGTCTATTGATGACGATACATGGAAGTCCATGTCGAATAGTTGCCTGGAATATTACGATAAGAATAATAATTTGAAGGCTATTATGAAGCGGTTATGCGACCATATTCTTGTACGGCATGTTTAATGTTTCTATTTCAAGAGTCACTACGAACTCTCCATCATTCAAGTCTACTGGACGTCCATTATCATCCAATAGTCTTATTGCCAGTTTTTTGATTCGCACTGGACCAAAGTATTTTCGTGTTTTCCAGATATGGTCTGAAGAATCTTCAAAGATCACTGATTCAAAAATACTTGTATTGGGGACTTTGGCGATAATATTGCGTATGTTGTATGAATAACCTGAAGTGCAATTGTAATTCACAACTACAGGATTATTGTTATTGAAGTCTTCTATTTCTAACAGATAAAACGTAGTTCCGCCAAGATTAGGATTTGCGACAGGGTTGAAGCCCTCATACCGACGCATAAGTACTGCACGTGGCGCGCATGGAGGGCGGGCATAATTGCCACTTGGATCAATTCCGGGATACTTCTTTAATTGAGGCAATGAACCCGTTGCGTTACCAACATAGTCTGTTACATAATCGTAACGAGCTTTACGGAAGCCCATCATCCATCCAAGGTTCATATATATGGGTCTCCCTGGATTCGAGTTAACTCTAAAGTCAAGTGAAACAGCATAATGCAGATTAGGAGCGCCACTTGGAGGCAACAAAGTGCTGCGAACAGTAAAGTTGTACTTATTCGTATTGTCTGGATGCAGATGGTGATATTTTAGTTCTAATTGATTTGCTTTGCGCCCGCCAGGTATGTCTGTAAAAGGTGCTGCTGCGGCATCCAACCTACTGTTTATTTCGTCTTTCAATTCATGCACATCATAATTACCGTCAGATATATATATCGTTTTCCATTCTGGCGGACCCCAAGTTGGATCAAACCCGGGTATCGAGTCGTTCCAGATTCCCGCCATTGCCTGAAACTCATTCGTTCCTTGGATACCTGAGATGTTGTATCGTGTGTTTGCCATCTCTAGTCCTGCTAATCTCAGTGAAACAACGTTTTCATATGGATCGTTCAGTTCGACATTGTAGTCTGTTGTCAAACCACGATCAGCATTACTCTCGATATTCGGACATCCACTCGCATCCTGATATATGGTCTCTCGTATGTTTTTCATCTTATAATTTGTTGTTGAGCAAAACGTTCGCATACTTAATCGGTCACTCTGTGACCTAGTACGTGATGCGTCCGTCAGGTTCTGTCTGAACTTACTATTCAGAATTAGTGTGTGTTTGACTGCATCTCGTTTCAAAGGATCGTTCAGACCTCGTGCATACTCGGACTGCACTGTATTTACCGAATATACTATCGGCTCTTGAGCTGGCAACGAACCTGGATACACTATCGGCGCAGTTATCGGCTGTCTCTGTAAAATCGGATTTGGCGGTCTTTCTTCTATCACTGGCGGCGGGGGCAACCCTAACGTCTTTCTTATCGTCTCCGTTATCTGATATCCTTTTGATACAGATATTCTCATATAACACTCTCGAAAAAAGTCTATTAATTCCTCACTGTTTGACGTTCTGCTCTCTTCAACTTCTGATATTGCTGTTTCTATTTTTTTCGTCAATGTTTTGTTGTTACATTCCGTCGGAGCAATTGCTAGAAGCTCCAATATCTCGTTGTTTGTATAATTATCAATGTCCAAGTCCATATTATTATAAACAGATGATAACCTCCGTCTCTAGACATATTTCTCCGTTTGACTTGTTTTTCATTTCCATGTAAAGATAATGCTACTTTGTTCTCTAGTTTTATTTCTCTACTATTTAGTAGGAACCAATGTTCAGAAGAAGTGATGATCGGCGAAAGTCTGATTCTGACTTGTATGTGCGATTAGATGGGCAGTCTCCGAGGCGTCAGAGTAAGAAGGGCGACGATTCTCTGCCATTACGTACGTCATTACCCTTCGATTTCGACGCTGAGCGTTTCTTAAAGAACTCTTTACCAGTTACTTACCAATATTCCGACTCACCGAGTAATACACGGAGGCGTCGCAGTGCGGGCATTGAAAAGCATAATAATACTACACTGGGTGTTCCTGGTTCTTTTCAACATTTGGGATCGCGTGGCGAAACCTTAGTTTGTGACGAAAACATGAGCGTCTGCATGGTGGCTTGCATGAAACATCTCTTAAATAGAATCGAGGATTTAGAACATATGATTCGTCGCATGCGAACCGTTGATACTGATAGTTGGAGAGTCCAGATGTCATAGAACATGGGCTATTTTTTGTCTCATCTAATACCAAATGTTCGGTAAGCCTAGTAAACTGATGCTTCTACTTAATCTTGGCCTTTTAGCTATCTTGATCTTTCTAGTACATTCTTCATGGAAAAGGGCTCGAGGTAGTGGGCGTCGGGTTCAGATTTCACCTATAGTACGAGCAATACATCCCCCGATCGTTGTTCGGCGCGATGGAGAACCTATTTATGTCGAGCGTGGTCGCGCTGCCGATCTGCAGTTAACAGCAGCAGCACATAGCAATAGTTCTGTTTGACGTTTATCGTTTTTGTTTCTCATTGATTTATATAATGGTAGACTGGGTCAAACTCGCCATTAACGTGCTGGTTGTTATCGCCATTTCCATCTTTGCTGAGAGGGTTTTTGGATTCCGCCACTTAGCTATAATACCACTTGCACTGGGCTCTGGCATTGGCATGTACTATCACCAAAAGCGGACTGGCAAAGCGTCTTGGTTTTAATTAGAAAATTGATGTTATCTATAAACGATTGTTGATAGATAACACTCATTGAGGGATACATATGGCGCCAGTTATTCGTACTCTGAAGAGGGCTCTCACCAATAACAAAGATTTGTCTTCAATCTTCTGTTTGAATAACAATCGCTGCAAGAAGCAATGTCAACGCTGTTTGGACCTTTACCATCAGTGGAAGCTACCGTATCGTGCTTCTATTCAAAGTGAAATTAACGCGATGGATGGGAATGTCATCCTTTTGCCCGCCAATATAAACAACGTTCCCCGAGACTAATTGTATCGCTCTCGATGCGAAAGCCTTATTAGTTATTTTTCTCTTGTTTGGTTAATGGACTGGGCGTCCGATATGACTATGTTCTGCTGTAGTATTGCCGCACTTATCGTCTCTATTGTATTTCTAATATACATCGGTAGATCGGAAGAACCCGTCTCGCCGCGTCATATGACACGGTTTGCAGAAGAGGTTCTGGTTCGCGATCCTAAAATAGTTCTTTTGAAAGACTTCATTACTGAAGAAGAATGTAAAGAATTGATCGAATTGGCTGAACCTAGGCTTCAACGCTCCATCGTTGTAAAGGGTAAGGGTGAACTGCAGACCGATGATACACGTACGTCTATGACAGCACATCTGGGGGCAGATGACTTTGATGTTATTAAGCGTGTTGGTAAGAAAGCTTGCGACTTTCTAGGAGTCCCGTTGTCCCATTTAGAACCTGTCCAGGTTGTCTCTTATGAGTCTGGTCAAACATATTTTCCTCATTACGACTATTTCATGCCTGAACGTCTTGAGTTTGAAGGAAGTCAACGCACTGATACCATCTTCGCGTATCTTTGTGACGACTTTGAAGGTGGTGCTACTGGCTTCCCTAAGTTACAAAAGTCTTTCAAACCCAAGCGTGGCGAAGCACTCTGGTGGAGGAACGCGCCCGAAGGTTCAGGTAGCGAAGATGACCGTCTGCTTCATGGCGGGATGCCTCCGATTAAGGGGAGAAAGTGGGGTTGCAATGTTTGGATTAGAGATCGTCCATGGACGGACCCTGGGGCTAAGTAGTCGCATTATTCTCTCATTATAAGCTAATATACCATGGGACAGCTTTTTATGGATCAATATGTCTATCTTCATTTCGCGTGCGGTATCGTTGCCTATTATTGGGGATTCGGCTTCTGGCTATGGTTAATCTGTCACACTTTTTTTGAGTTCGCTGAGAATACACCTGTGGGCATGAAGATAATCAATAAATGGCTGAAGGGGGTCTGGCCTGGTGGGAAACCGAAACGCGACTCTACATTAAATATTATCGGTGATTCTGTTGGTACTGTTTTAGGATGGGCTTCTGCATGGGCTTTGGACAGTCTTGGGACACGACTGGGATGGTACGATCGTCATATTCCCGCTTAATTTCATTTTCTCTGTATTTATTATATGGCTAAGAAGTCGTCATCCTCCCACACAGACACACTTGTCTTTATCGCTGTCGCTGCCTCCCTCGTCGCAGGTTATTTCGTCTATCGTCACTATGAAAAAAATGTAGCTGCTACCAAACGCCGCGTGGACACCGCCGCCAATGTTCCTGACGCTCGTGGAAGTAGCATGCAGACTGCTAATATGGACGCTCTCTATGGTCCCGCTGCACCTGTGTAACGCATTTTCATCCACGATATTATTCGGGCCTTTGATGAAAACACATAATCTAATTGTCGCTGGTAGCCTTCTAGTTTTATGCTACCAGCCGCGCTTTGTCCCGTCGTTACAAACGTTTCCATGATCTCGTATATTTCCGTCATCTGAGCCAAATCTTCCGCCAACCCGCTCATAACCAACTTTTGTTTTATCTCATCTATCTCCTTCTTTCGCGCTTCCTCATCCTTTGGTGGCGGTGGTTCTGCTTTTTGCTTTCGTTGTTTCTTGCCCATTTTGTCATATTTTGATGTCTTTGGTTTATATTTGTTCTCTCTTTCACCACATAGAATATATTGCGGTAAATCATTATATGTCCGATACGTGCTGCCATGTCTTAACGCGGTGTTTAGTTACAGGAGGCGCTGGATTCGTTGGTTCCAATCTAATCAAGACTCTTATTGATAATAAACATGTGAAGGCTATCGTTTCTTTAGATAATTATACGAGTGGCAACACTACTAATCACGTTGAAGGCGTCGAGTATATTCGTGGCAATACATGGGATATCATGGATGTTGTGCGACTTACTGACTTTGCACCAACCGTCGTCTTTCATTTTGGGGAGTTTTCCCGTATCGTACAGTCTTTTGATAATCCTGAGTTAGTCTTTCGATCTAATCTCATGGGTACGGCTCTCGTAATTCAATATGCCGTTCAGAAGAACGCGAAGCTTGTCTATAGTGGCTCTACCGCAATCTTCGGAAACGGGATGGTCGATCAGCATTTGAATCCTTACGCGTGGACAAAGGCCAAAAATGTTGAGTTACTATCTAACATGCATAACTGGTACGGACTTCGATATGCATGTTGCTATTTCTACAATGTCTTTGGGGCGGGACAAATATCCAGTGGTCCTTATGCTACTGTCATCGGGATTTTCGAAAAGCAATTCCGTGATGGTGTGCCTCTTACGGTTGTATCGCCTGGCACACAAACACGAGCATTTACCCATATTGATGACATTATTCGTGGTGTTATGTTAGTGGCAGAACATGGTTTGGGTGACGATTATACACTTGGGACCACTGAAAACATATCCATCTTGGATATTGCGCGCATGTTCCGTGGGGCTGATATCGCTTTTATTCCCGAACGGCGAGGTGAACGTAAGTCCTCATGTATTTTGTACAGCCGTGCACGAAAAGAACTCGGATGGAGCCCTGTCAAACGTGTTGAAAACTACATTGAAAATGTCGTCGACTCCGCATGTGCCCGCTCCGCATGACTTCTCTTCTGGTCTTCTTCCAGTTTGTCTAGAGCATTTATCAACGTCTCTGTACCTGTGTTACCACCAAAGTCTGGGAACAGTCCGTGGACTATCAGCACTCCTGTTGCATAGGCACAACTTCCCGCTAATCTAAAAGCGCCTTTCATATGTTCAAAATATCCTAATCCAATCTCTTCCAAATGATCCATTCTCTTTTCTAATGAGATGTTTTTATGTGAATACATCTCATTTCATTCCTTTACATAAGACCTTCCTTCTTCATACTGTTGATCAACCGCGTTACACCAATCCCACCACCCCATCTCGGGAAAAAGTCTAGGTCCAAAAACTCATCCAATTCCATTTTAACACGTTCCTCGCCGAACAAGTCAAACAGCTTCTGTGCGTATTCACCCTCACTGATATTATTAAAGAGGTTACGCATTTCCTCCTTATTGCAACTACGCTCTGCCGATCCTATTGTCTCCTGTCCCGACATTATCACATCGCACTTCTTCGAGTGGTTCTCCTTCGCATCCCACTTCATATTCCAGAAAGGACTCGTATATATCGGGAAATGTTTAAGAAGAAATGCTGGACCGTTCTCTTTGCATAACCGCTCCTCATGTTCATGTTCTAAACTCTCTGTTCCGTATTCTTTAGCCATATCAACGTAGTCTCCACTTGGCACCTTTTCTGCTTTGCCATAACCTAGATATTCCAATAATTCACGTTCCATTTGGAGCAAGTTGTCAAACGTCCCCTTTCCTTCAAACTCGAACATAGGGAATATTATCTTATGACGTCCGGGTACTGGGTTCGGCTCGTTCCTATAACTCGTTGATACACAGAAATATCCATTCGGCTCAGGATT
>Ga0233415_10001449_pt1 | contig 10301 bp, 15 predicted proteins | sample Na_anoxic_12_MG_FD_188631 | JGI IMG/M metagenome (GOLD analysis project Ga0233415, IMG submission 188631) | Seawater microbial communities from Saanich Inlet, British Columbia, Canada - Na_anoxic_12_MG | ecosystem: Environmental > Aquatic > Marine > Inlet | place: Canada: British Columbia...
GAGACAGAAGGGAAAGACTGGGTTGTTGAGTGCACAGGTAGGAAATGCGAAGTATTACTTTTTGATGATATGGACTGGGGTAAGAAAAACTACGACGCGAAAACAAATGTAATTAAAAAATGGAATACGTGAAAGCGCAGTCCGAAATAGGAACGGTGTGATAATGAAAACAATATATTTAAGTAGCAAAATAACAGGATTAAAAGAAAAAGATTGGGTAGGTAGTTTTCTCCTTAAAGAAGATGAATTATCTCGGCTTGAAGGTTGGGATATTATCAACCCAGCTAACTTCAAGCCCGATGTGGAAGATCCACAATGGCAACACTACATCACAGAGGATATTCAAATTTTATGCGATAACGCAGATGGGATTTATATGTTCGGGGAGTGGTGGAGTAGTTGCGGAGCGTGGGTAGAGTTGCTTTCAGCAATTAGGACAGATAAGGAAATAATCGTAGAGAATAGGTGGCTGAGGATTCCTGTTAAATTGATAACTAAATGGTTTAGAAAGAGGATGTAGGATGTTTAAGGCAAAAGAGTTCTTAACCGACAATCAAATAGCCCACTGGGATAATGGGAGCGTAAATGGAGCACGAAAAGATAAGCGTTGCACTAGCTCCCACTATCAATTGTGTTGTCCTAAATGCAATAGTAGTGGTAATCTACTAGGAATCCGTAAGAGTACAGGGAAGGCGAATTGCTTTTCGTGTGGATCTATTTCGGATGTAGAGTTTATCAAACTCCAGTTAGAGGTTAGTTGGAGCAAAGCCAAATCCCTCGCCACAAGCTACAGCTCAACCGCAGTTGAAGAAGTAGAAGCGAGTGAGAAGCAATCTACTCTAAAGAAAATAGCTGAAACGTGCACCCTACCTCCACACAAACCCCTCTCAAATTCTGCTAAAAAATATCTGAGGCGAAGGGGACTTGTCCCCGACATACTAATTGATGAATATAGAGTTGTTGAAGGGAAAGGTGGTGAGTATGACAAAAGGATTATTTTTCCTATATATTTAGATGGGAAGTTGGTGAGTTATCAAGGCATGAGCTACATGGAAGATAAAGGTAAGCGTTACAAAGCCTGCTCTGCTGATAAGGAAGTGTTTAAGCACCAAGATATAGCCTACGGATTAAGCGAAAGTAAATATGATATTTTTATTGTTTGTGAAGGGCTAGCTGACTGCCACTCCCTCAACTCCGTTGAAGTTGGCGTAGCAGGATGCACCTTTGGGGTGGATTGGTCAACGCATCAAATGAGGATGCTGAAAGAGAGTGGGAAGAAAATCTACTTGATGTATGATAGCGAACCAAAAGCTAGAAAGAGAGCAGAAGGGTTGTGTTCAGCTTTAGCTGTTCATGGGATTGATGTAATAAATATTAGCCTAGAGGATGGGAAAGATCCCAACGATCTTGAATTCTCAGAAATTGACGAGATTCTTGAGTACCTAGGAATATAAAATACAAAAAATATATAGATTAGCATTTGACTTCTGATTTTAGCGTGATAGTTTAAATTTTGTAATGAGATGGTGAGCGAGGTTGCTCAAGAATTGCGGTGTTGACCGAGTTGGGGTACTCATAATATCCCTCACTGAGGTTCGATCCCTTAATTAAGTCCAATGGTTATGGCGTTAATGTCAACATTCGATTCTCTAGGTTCGACTCCTAGCCATCTCTTTTAAATTAAACTAAAGAGGAGAAGTGAAATGAAGATTATTTTTAAGAAAGATGGTTTAGAGCTAGAAGCTACTAAAAATGGAGCTTATCTAGAAGCTGAATATTTTGATCCATGTGAGGGTTGGCAAGGAGCAGGTGCAGATTTATCTTTTGGTGACTTAAGAGAACTAAGAGATGCAATAGATGAATTGTTAAAAATGGAAGAATAAATGAAATCAAACACAGTAATCGATTTACACAACGGAATGGCTCAAATTAAGCAGGGCAAGCCCTGTTTTTCGATGACAGTTAAAAAATACAAATTTCAAGAAGAGGGTTTACATCACATCCTAATTGATAATAATCTAAATTATTTAATAGAGAAGCTTGACGAACATTGGGATGTACTCTATATTTATGATGACCCACAAATGCTTGAGATAATTAGAGCAACGCCCGATATACCAACCACTAAATATGACCATTGGGTGTTGGGGAATTTGTTCGGATATTCACATGAAGCAATAATGAAATTTATAAGGAAGGTGTAATATGACACTAGAAGACATAAAAAGGGCATGGAATGATAATGCCGATGAGTTTAATCAGTGGAACGAGCTTGGTGAAGATGAGAAGGTTGAATTCGCCTATAGTATAGGAACTTGCTTTACAGAAGAATTAAAACAATCCGAATAAAGGAAAAATTAATGTTCAAAAGACAATCGATCCAAAATAAAGAAAATGAAAACAGTTTGGTGGTGACGTATAGCTACCACGAATCAAACGAAATAATGAACAACATGATCGACATATCCATTTATGAGCATAGTGATATAGCGAGTTATGTTGCAACGAAAGATGAAATTAAGAAGCTAATTAAAATATTAAATGAAGCGATAGGAGAGGGAAAATGAAAAGATTTATAAGTTACGGGTCAATTGGGCAATTTCGAAATACAATAAGAGATGTTGCGAATAAGGTGAAATTTGTCGGGATGGATGAGGAGGCAGGAACTCCAATCTATGACATGAATAAAAAGAAACCAAAAGTTGTTGCTCATGGTACTGAGAAAATTCATGGAACAAATGCCTCGGTGTGCTACTCTAATGAAGATGGGTTTTGGGTTCAGTCTAGAAAGAATATCATTCACCCCGAAAAGGATAATGCAGGATGTGCATTTATGGCATATCAGAAGGAGGAATCTTGGATGAATCTAATCAAATGCCTATCCCACCAACACAAAATTGATCTAGATAAGCACATAATTTCACTTTATTTCGAATGGTGTGGTGGTAATATCCAAAAGAACTCTGCCGTATCTAGTCTTGAGAAGAGGGCAATAATATTCAAGCATTTTAAAGTTAGTCCAATTGATGCTGATTCGGAAGAAAACGCCTTTTGGCTTGAGACAGGAGGGGTTTGCGTTGAAGATGATCTAATCTTCAATATTGCTCATTTCCCAACAGTGGAGGTGCTAATCGACTTCGAGAATCCACAGATGTCTCAAAACAAAATGATCGAATTGGTTGATGAATTAGAACCAAACTCAAAGGTTGGCCAACAATTCGGAGTTGATGGAAATGTTGGTGAAGGGTATGTCTTTACATTTGAGTTTGAAGGAGATTTGTTCAAGTTTAAAGTAAAAGGGGAAAAACATGCAGGTAAAAGTAAAGTAAAAACACTAAAGCCTGTTGACGAAGAACTAGAGAATAAAAAAATAGAGTTTGCAAACAATATTGCCTGCACTCAAACTAGATTGGAGCAAGCTTGGCAAAACACCTTTGGGATAGAGAACGAAAAGATGTCTCCAACGATAAAAGAGATGGGTACTTTTCTAAGATTTATTCACAACGATGTAATCAAAGAGGAGTCTGATATTCTAGTAGAAATGGGACTAGAGCCAAAGTCTGTAAATGGTAAAATTAGCTCTGTTGCAAAAGTTTGGTTTCAAGATAAGCTAGATGAAGAGGCTATGAAATAAAATGAAACAACTATACACATTAGATAGCATGGTGGATCGTCAAATCACCCGTGTTGAGAATTGGGGAGATGTAATGTATATTTTCTTCCATGATGATACATTCATCCAATTCAATGGTGGGTCGGAATATATAACGGAGGATGACTATGGTATCGACTATTTAAATATCTGCGAAACTCCAATTGATATGGAAGCTAAATATGCTCTCTATCTGATTAGCTCGGAGGAATTTGAAGCTTGGAAAGATGAGGTTGAGAAGAAGAATTCAGAAACGAATAGAGATCAGAAAATGAATAAACTAAAGAAATTAGCGGAGGAATTGAATGTCCAGTTACCCAATCTGTAAAAATTGTGCGAATTGCTGTGAAGGAGATGAAGAATTTATTTGCGAGAGCGATGTGGCGATAATGCCCGATTTAGTGAGAGGTGGGGTTTTCTATCTCACTTGCGAGGAAATGAGGATTAACCCAATGCTTTGTGGGAAGGGTGGGTTTTTGTTTAAAGAAAATGAAGATTTTATGAATTCTTGGAATAAATAGCTTGACTTATGTTGATAGGGGTGTAATTTGACTCTTATCAACTAAACAAAAGAGGAGAAAAATGGAAAATCTTAAAACGGGAGATCTCTTTATTGATTGTAGTGGAGGAGGGGTCTCTAACGGAAAAAGTTATAATCGTTATTGTATCTTTGAATTTAGAGAGGGGAACGAAGATGGATTAGGTTTCGCATACAATACTGATGGAACTAGTTACTCTTACTATTGGGCTCACCCATCAGAAGATTGCAGATTGGTGAACGTACCAACGGAGATTCTATTTTCGTTCAAGCATGGTTCCCACTCGTTCAATGTAGATTCCAACCTAGCCCAAGACGCCTTAACCCCAATGGAACTTATTAAATCTTCGGACTTCCATTTTGTAGAGGAAGATGAAGTTGAGATAGCCAACTTCATAAGAGACCAAAAGACAATAGATGATGTTGTTAAAAATTGGGATAAGTTAATAGAGTATGGGGTGTCGTATAAAATTGCTCAGCTGTGTTTTGATTATATAGGAGTAGAATTTAGTCCTGTAGTTAATGGAGAAATAGGAATACACGCGATGTTTGTAATGGAAACATTCTCATCGAGAACTACAAAGATAAAAGAACTTATAGATGAGAAAATAAGAAATGGAAAATAAAATCCACTTATTTTCATAAATACTTGTATGTTTTGGCCTTTCTCGCTTATATTATATAGTATAGGAATTACAGTTCCGACACTATAACCAATTACCAAAATTGGGGTGTACAATTATAGAATTTTTGCCCTATTGAAGATATATCCTACCGAGTGGTGTCGAGGATGAAGGACTGTAATCCATTCTTTTGATAGGGCTTTTTTATTTAAAAGGGGTAAAAGTTATGCCGAAATTTATTGATTTAACAGGAAAGAGGTTTGAGCGTTTAGTGGTAATAAAGCAGGCTGAAAGAAAGAGTGGCAAAATCTATTGGCTATGTAAATGTGACTGTGGTAATGAGAAGAACATTAGAGCCGACTCACTAATAGGAGGGGGGAAATAAATCGTGTGGTTGCTTAAGAGATGAGGTGGCTAGTAGCAGGAGCTTTAAACATGGACTAAGGAAACACCCATTATACAGTGTATGGGACGGGATGACGCAAAGATGTACTAACCAAAAGACAAAAGCGTATAAAAACTATGGTGGGAGAGGGGTGGTTATTTGTGATGAATGGAGGGGTAATTTTAAGCCATTCTATGATTGGTGTTTGTCTAATGGTTGGCGCAAAGGTTTAGAAATTGATAGAATAGATAATGATGGGAACTATGAGCCATCTAATTGTCGGTTTATATCTCATAGACTAAATAATCTAAATACTAGAATGCAGGAAAACAACACGAGCGGATATGTTGGAGTTTGTTTTAATAAAAATAAGAGTAAATGGGTGTCGGCAATCAAAATACACCAAAAATCAAAACATCTAGGTTATTTTGAATTCAAGCAACAGGCTGTTGAAGCTAGAAACAATTACATCATAGAAAACAATTTAACTGAATATAAAATTCAAGAATGGAGAAATGAATGAGCTATATTGAATTACATACGCACAGTATGTATAGTTTAAAAGATGGGCTGTCATCACCCGAAGAATTGGTGATTAGGGCTAAAGAGTTAGGTATGAGGTCTTTAGCTCTCACAGAACACGGCAATGTTGACTCGTGGCTACCTTTTAGGGATGCTTGTAATAAACATAATATCAAACCAGTATACGGCTGTGAATTTTACATCGTTGAAGATCACCTCATCAAAGAGAAAAAAGAAGATCGAAAACACATGTGCGTTTATGCCAAAAATAAAAACGGCATAATTAATATCCAAAAGATGCTTTCTATCGCAGGGCAAGAAGGCCATCATAGAGCGCCAAGGATCTCACCGTCTGTTTTTAGGAAACACCATAAAGACCTAGTTGTTACGACAGCCTGTCTGGGTAGTTTCGTCAATACAACTTGGGGTGAGAAATTCTTCCGACAATTAGCAAAGAAGCTCGGTGATGATCTATACATCGAACTCCACGCTAATAAATGGACAGGGCAAGATGAGTGGAACATGAAACTTTATGATTTAGCCCAAGAATTAGGCGTTAAAGCTATTGTGGCGAACGATGTACACTACGCCTACTCTCACCAAGCTAAACACCAAGAGATGCTTCTATGCCTATCTAGCATCCAATGGGACAGCTCTCTCGTTTGGTCTAATCCAAAGAGATGGAAATTTGAGTCTAACACACACTATTTAAAAGATGGCGAGCAAATGCTCGAAGCTTTTGATAGGATGAAATCTGCTCTACCAAAAGATTACATCATCGAGGCGATAAATAATACAAATGAGATTGCAGAAAAATGCAATAATATAACAATTGAGGACAAACCTGTTCACCTCCCATCTATTCCTCAATGCGAAGATGGTGATGAGGATGCTTTTTTCAAAGATATAATAAAGAAAGGGTTCAAAGAGATTGTATTGGAGAGTGATTGGTTTTTAGAACTTGATGAAGACGAGAAGAAATCAACCAAAAAACTATATCTAGACAGGATTAAAACGGAATACGACCTCATTTGCAGAAAGAAATATACAAAGTATTTCTTGATCGTTTGGGACTTGATTGCTTGGTGTAAGAAAAATGACATCACCGTTGGTACGGGTCGTGGGTCTGTTGGTGGAAGTTTGGTTTCTTATTGTATTGGGATAACTCGATTGACAGACCCGATAAAATACGGATTGTTATTTGAACGATTTTTGAATGAATCAAGAACGGATTTAGCAGATATTGATTTGGACTTCGATAGTTCTCGCAGACACGAAGTTATCCAATATTTGAGAGATACTTATGGGGTTGATAATGTTGCATACATCTCGACTTTTTCATATCTTAAATTCAAAAATGCTTTCAAATCAGTTTGTAGAGCTTTTGAGATTAACAACAAAGATGCTAACGAATTGACAAAAGAAATTCCCGATAATTTTGAGGTAACTAAAGGGAATGTAAACCAATTTCATGCGATGAATCAATTTTTGAATGACAATCCCGAAATAAAAGAATTTACTTTTGCTTTGAATGGGGTTATATCAAATCTTGGCTCCCATGCGGCAGGTATTGTAATCTCCGACCATTCACTCAGTAATGGTGAGAACTGCGTTCTATCATCAAGAGGCGGAGATCTAGTAGTTAATTTGGATAAGCGATATTGTGAGACTCAAGGGTTGATGAAGCTCGATATTCTAGGGCTCTCAGAATGTGGGATTATGAACTTATGTTTCAAATTGATAGAAGAAAATAAAGGGATAAAACTAGATTTTGAGGACATCCCTCTTGGCGATAAAAGAGTTTATAGAATGCTATCTATGGGTAAGACGACAGGGGTATTTCAGTTTTCGGGATATACTGCGACAAAGGTGGCTAAAGAATTGAAGATTGATAGTTTTGATGATATGATGATTGTCAACTCCATAGCTCGACCTGGGCCAGATACCGATTTGATTATTAATCGAAAGAAAAAGGGTGTTTGGGAGAAATGGGGTAATTTGGTTGATGATATTCTAGATGAAACTTACGGATGTATCGTGTATCAAGAGCAGGTGATGCGTATCTTTAATGAGATAGCAGGCTTCTCTAAAGTTGATACAGAGAAGATGAGAAAGCTTGTTGCTAAGTCGATGGGTGTTGAAGAGATGGATAAACACAAAGGTGATTTTATTGATGGATGTGAGGATGTTGGTATTGTTTCAACAACTCAAGCCGACAAGTTGTGGACTGATATTGTTGAATTTAGTAAATACGCCTTCAACAAATCTCATTGCTGTAGCTACTCGTATATTGCTTATATGGGAGCTTGGCTCAAAATCAACCACCCTGCTGAATACTTAGCATCAAGCCTAAGCTTGAGGGAAGGCGACAGTGAGAAGGAGTTGTTTAAAGAAGCTATTTCTAGTGGGTTGACAGTTCACTTGCCGAAGAATGGGTTAAGTAGTCCAACTCTTTGGAAGGCGGATCAGAATAACATCTACGCTCCGTTGAAAAGTATATCGGGCATTGGCGACAAGATGGCTGATAAAATCATTAATCGCCCAAAGCCAAAAAATACAGGGTTCTTCGAGTCAGTTAATGAGAGAGAAGGGCTCCCTAAGAATATTATTGGCAAGTTGGATCAAATTAGATTTTTTGATAAGGATGTTAAGTTAAATAGAAGTAAATTACGGAAAATAAACCCACTATTTGAATTTGATACGTTATTGTTAGACAACTAAAGGAGAAAATGATATGCCTAAGTTTGTAAAAATAGAAGAGGAAGAAAAGATGGAGATGATAACCACGTTGTCAATGCTAACCACCGAGTTAACTCACGGTAGGCAGGTTGTTGGGGTATTATCTTGCTTCGCAGTGGATTTGGAGCAGATTGCTCATCAATTAAAAATATTAACAAATACTGATTAAACAGCTTGACATAGTTGATAGAGGTGATAGTTTAGTCTCTATCAACTAAAACAAGAGGAGAAGGGAGTGAACATTTTAAAATCAAGAGTTGAGGTCGATGACTTCACAAGATACGCATCGAAGTCGTTTGATTTCGATTTTACAGGAGAGAGTTTTTTCACACCTTGGGAGAAGCCAAATATTCCAAAGGATTTCTCCATAGGTGTTATTCATGGGGCTAGTGGGAGTGGGAAATCAACTCTAATGGATGAGTTTGGGAAAGAAGAGGATATCTCTTGGGATGAGGATAGAGCGATAGTCTCTCACTTCGAAGACCCGAAAGACGCTGTAGAAAGACTTACTGCGGTTGGGTTGGGATCAGTACCATCTTGGATGAAGCCATATCACGTTTTATCTAACGGTGAGCAATTCAGAGCAGACATGGCTCGCAAACTAAAAGATGGTGCGGTAATAGATGAATTTACGAGCGTAGTGAATAGATCTGTTGCAAAATCAGCATCGGTGGCTATTTCGAAGTACGTAAAGAGAAATGGACTGAAGAAGATTGTGCTAGTGACTTGTCACGATGACGTTTTGGATTGGCTAGAACCAGATTGGAGTTTCGACTGTAACACGGGCGAGTTGTCCGTGGGGAGGTGTCTTCATCGGCCATCTATTCGACTCGAAATTTTTGAATCAAATTACCAACTCTGGGAAACCTTTAAAAAGCATCATTATCTAAGTAGTGACATAAATAACTCATCAACGTGCTTTAAGGCTGTTTGGGAAGGTGAGTGTATTGGGTTTAGTGCTAGTTTGGCACTCCCAGGAAAAATACCTCCGTTATATGATGGCGATACTAGGAACAAATATAAAGAGAGCAGAACGGTAATTATGCCCGACTATCAAGGACTAGGAATCGGAGTTAGGTTTTCAGATGCGATAGCTCAACACTGGCTAGATAAGGGGTACAGGTACTTTTCTAAAACCGCCCATATAAGAATGGGAGAATATCGCCAAGAGAAGGATTGGTGGAGGCCGACATCGACCAATTTGGTAGATAGAGGGAAGAGTACGAATAGAACTATGGCTCATGCAGAGTACAATCATTTCCCGTTAGATAGAAAGAGGATTTGTTATTCTCATGAATATGTAGGTAAGGTTGGCGATAAACATAGAGATTTATATGAATTAAGATTAAAAGGAGAGAAATAAAATGAGTTTATACAAGAAGCACCGCCCGACTACGTTCGGAGATGTGCTAGGGAACAATCACATCAAGAGTTTTTTCGACAAGCAAAAAGAAATCCCTTCAGCAATCATGTTTACAGGAGGGAGCGGATGTGGTAAAACCACGATTGCTCGAATCCTAGCAAACAAGCTTGAAGTACCCGATATTCAATACTTCGAATATAACGTAGCTGATGATACAGGAGTGGATAGTGCTCGTGGCATTGTAGAAGAAGCGAACACACCATCGATTATGGGCGGATACAAATTCTTCGTTCTAGATGAGTACCACCAAGCTACTAAAGCGAACCAGAACTGCTTGCTTAAAGTCTTAGAGGACACCCCGAAGAATGTAGTTTTCGTAATCTGTTCTACAGAACCCGAAAAGATCATCAAAACGGTTAAGACTCGCTGTACTGCATTTGAGGTGGATAGCCCATCTAATAGAGAATTAGGGGTCTATC
>Ga0233415_10001452_pt1 | contig 10297 bp, 3 predicted proteins | sample Na_anoxic_12_MG_FD_188631 | JGI IMG/M metagenome (GOLD analysis project Ga0233415, IMG submission 188631) | Seawater microbial communities from Saanich Inlet, British Columbia, Canada - Na_anoxic_12_MG | ecosystem: Environmental > Aquatic > Marine > Inlet | place: Canada: British Columbia...
CAAGTACCTGATGCTCCTTGACCACCTGTGCCCGCCGCACCAACTGTGTTATAAGAGATAGTTTTTGTTGCACTACCGTCATAAGTTGTACCTGAAGACTCTCCTGAGCCACCATTGTTGAATGTGACTGCATTGTCAACACTGCCTGCTGAACCTGTTGTGTTCTGATTCAGAGTTGTAACGTACGCCGCTCCAATTGCTGTACCTTGCCATACACCTGTATCAATTGTGCCAACTGATGTTAGTGATGAATCTACAACACTTGAGTTAATACTTGTACCTGTTAACACTTCTGCGTTTGCTGTAATAGCAACGTTAGCCGCCGCTGTCATTTGACCTCTTGCGTTAACTGTAAATGTTGCATTATGAGTACCGTTACCGTAAGATGCGGCTGATACTGCTGTGTTAGTTATTGAGAACTCTGCGCCAGTTAATGTAAGACCAGTTCCTGCTGTATATGTACCAGCACCTGAGAACTGTACGAATGTGATAGGATCAGTACCAACTGTTGATACTGGATCTGTGTTAACAAAACCTGAGTCATTTAAAGTTGTACCTGTTGACACGAATGTAAAGTCACCACCTGCGATCTCTACTGGAGTATCAAAATCTGATGCTCTTGTTAGAACTGTAGATGATGTTTTAACATAGATACCGTTATTTGCTGTTGTTGCTTCATCTTTAACAAGTATTCTTTCACCAGTACCGAAGGATTCACCGTCGATTGTATCAAAGTTACCTGAAGATGTTGTTAATGTTGCGCCGACACCTGCTGTTCCATTATCATAAGTGATTGTTCCACCAGTGATAGACGCTAATGTTCCTGTAGTACCAACGTCACAAGGAGCATGTACTGCTAAACCTTGAGCAACATCGTCAACGTACTGCTTAGTAGCGGCATCTGTTGATGCTGTTGGTGTTGCTAGTTCTGTAATTCTTGCTGAGTTTACGTCAACTGAACCAGTTCCTGTTGTTACTAATGAGATAGGCTGATTAGTTCCAATTGCTGTAATTGTGACTCCACCTGATTTACCAACGATATCGTCAGTTACAACATTTCCTGTTGTATCAACGTTACCTGTAGTTGTTACAGAAGATAGAGTTCCTACTGAAGTAATGTTTGGCTGTGCCGCTGTTGTTACTGTACCTGCTGTAGTAGCAGTTGCTACAGTACCACTAATATTAGCGGCTACAACATTTGATAAACCACCTGCATCACCTGTAAACACTCCTGTGTTTGCTGTGATTGCTGAAGCAGTAATTGTACCATTGACACCTAAACCAGTTAATGTTCCTACTGATGTAATGTTTGCTTGTGCGGCGCCTGATACTGTTCCTGCTACTGAAGCAAGAGATACTGTACCAGAAACGTTTGCACCTGCTACTGCGTTTGCAGTTGCCGCGAATGTTACTTCACCTGATACGTTAGCGCCTGCTACTGCATTTGCTGTTGTTGCGAAAGTTGCTAAGTCTGCTGTACCATTCAAGTCACCTTGAATTGCCGCAGTTACTGCTAGTGAACCTAATGTTCCTACTGAAGTAATGTTTGGTTGTGCCGCAGTACCTAATGTACCGTTTAATGTAGTCGCTGTAACAGTCGTTGCTGATAAGATGTTTGTATCTTTATCAAATGTGAATGTTGAGTCTGCACCAAAATCTCCGTCATCGTTAAAGATAACTTGAGTGTTTGAGCCTGCTGGTTGTTGTAAGTCCCAAGGATTACCGTTTGCATAGTAAAGATTATCTGTTTTAACACCTGCTGTTGCAGTAATGTTACCAGTTACATTCAAGTAACCAGACATGAAGACACCTTCTGCGCCATCAGTTGATTCTATTGATAGGATATTTGCTTTGCCATTTGTAGCAAATTCTAAAGCCTTTGTATCGTTGTCAACTACTTCCCATACTGCTCTGTTTTCTATAGTTCCGATACCGCCTTGTGCGATATACAAAGCATAATTGTTTATGTCTGAACCTAATGCCGCACCATAAAGACCAACGTTCATGCCACTAGCATGAGTAGCATTTGCGATACCTCTTACACCTACTGCGGCTCCTGTATCACCAGTAGCACTTACAGTACCTAGTCCATATACACCAGTTGCTTTAGTTCCGCCGTTTGTTTCACCGATACCATATACACCGATACCAGTAATTGTTGCATCGCTTGAATCACCTTGTGCTTCACCAACAATACCGATGTGATCACCAAGTGATCCGCCTGTATCATCTGCTCCGAAAACACCGATTGCATTTCCAAAATCTGATGCTGAACCTACTCCACCAACAACACTTGTTAATGTGCCGACAGATGTAATGTTAGGTTGTGCGGCTGTTGTTACTGTACCTGAAGTAGTTGCCGCTGTTGCTAATGGAACTGTTCCTGTTACGTTTGCTCCAGCAATTGCTGATAGACCTGCACCAGAACCTATGAATACGTTACCATGAACGTTACCGAATGTATTAACTGTGATTACTTCGTCTGTGTTAGTAATATCAGAACCGAAGATAAATTCACCTGCTGAGTTGTCCCAACCCATAAATGCTGATACTGCTGATGTATCATAATATTCTAATTGTGTACCACGATCTTTGCCATCATCTGAAACAGGAGCCGCGCCGTTTGCACCGCCACCCATTGTGATTATTGGATCTTCTACTTCAAAAGAACTTACGTTAACATAAGTTAAATTACCGTTAACTGTTAAATTTCCACCGATAATACCGTTTCCAGTAGTAACTAAGTCTGCACCAGCAAGTTCGCCTGTTACACTTAAGTTGCCACCGCCAATGTTGCCTGTAACAGATAGGGCTGTTAAAGTTCCAACACTTGTAATGTTTGTTTGTGTGCCAGTTGTTAATAGACCAGCAATGTTTGTTGATGTTAATGTATCTGTATCTTTGTTGAAAGTAAAGTTTGTGTCAGCACCGAAATCACCGTCATCGTTGAATATGACTTGAGTGTTTGAACCTGCTGGCTGTTGAAAGTCATACGCAACACCATTAGCATATAATAGATTGTCTGTTAAGACTCTTGTGGCCGCAACATTACCTGTTACAGTCAGTACGCTTGTAGTTTTGTTGAACGTAAAGTTTGCCGCTCCAGAAAGTGCCGAGTCATCGTTGAAAATAACTTGAGTATTTGCTCCGCCTACTGTTGGAAACGATGTAACTGTTCCACCACTGTCTTTTACAGAAAGTACGTCACTGTCATTTAAGAAGATAGTACCTTTGCCGGCAGCCGGTGTTGGGACTGATCCTGATACATTTTGTTTTAATATTAGCATTTCTAATTACCCTATTTTAAATTTATTTACCATGCTACTGAGCATGATTATATTTATCTTGTTCTGTTTTTGCATATGATTAATCTGGTACATATGTTCCTAATAAGTTAACACTTGTACTTGAGTTAGTAGGTGTTGCTCTTAATAATATATTACTGCCACTTACGACTGTAGATAATGTTATTAAGTCTGCACCTGTAGTCGATAAACTACCATACACAGTTATTAAACTAGTTGTCCCGTCATGTACTAATAAAACTTCAAGTGCTTGATAACCTGTGTTATCTGACACTTTAATTGTATATTTTGCTGATCTATAAGTCGATGCGGCAAATGTATCAATCGTGGTGTTTGCACTCCCTACTGAGACTGCTGTTCTGCTACTGTAGAAGTCTTCTACTGATAGTGTTGTTGATGTTATGTTGTCAGCACTGACATTACCACGTGCTGTTAACGTTTTTCCGGTACCACAAAGTGTAACGTTAGCATTTAAACCAATGTTAACATCTGTCATTGTAGTTGTAAAGACACCTGCAGTTGTTGTACCAGTATCTACTGAAATTAATCCGGCGCCTACGCCAGTTCCAAATCGTACATCGCCTGATGTAGATATATAATTGTTACCAGATACGTTGCCTGTTGCTGTTACTAAACCACTTGTTTTATTAAGTGTAAATGATGCTGATCCGCCGAATGCAGTACCGCCGTCATTGAACTGAATTTGTGTATCTGATCCAGCCGCATTTGAACCAAATGTTACTGCTTGTCCGTTTGCATAATAATAGTTGTCTGTTTTGACACCTAATGGCACAACATTACCTGTTGTAGTTAATACTCCGCCACCGGTCATTGAAAATACGTCAGCATTTCCTGCAACACCCATCGTTACTGATGCATCTGCTGAGTCTATAGATACATTTGAAGTACCATTGTTTATTGCATATGAATTCCAGTCACTGGCGCCATCAAAAATAAATTGCCCACCGTCACCATTAGTGAAAGTTAGTGCGCCGTTTGATTCTTCTTGTATTAGAGCATCACCAAGGTATATAGTTTGCCCACCTAAATATAAATCTTTCCATCTGTTTACTGATGTACCTAAATCGTAAGTTATGTTTCCTGTAGGAACAGTGTTTCCAGAAATAGTAACATTACCTGGTACTAACAATTCACCAGTCGCTGGTGTAAATGTAAATCCTGTATTACCAGTTAACGTTCCATTAGAATCAAAATAAACTTGTGAAGACTCTGCATTCTGAGATGTACCAACTTCGATAAGAATACCATCGACAGTTAATGAACCTTCAATTTCAATTGGTTGTTCATACAACCCTTGAAAATTATCATTCAATATGTAATCATCACCAGAAGCAATGAAGTAAGGCATGTTAGTGACAGAATTGGCTGCCTGCCCAGTAGAACCAAATGATAACCCGCCTGAGCCATCAGTGATAATACCTTGTCCGCTTGATCCACCAGTAATTGTAACATTGCCGATCGCACCGAGATCAGATAGTCCAGCACTAACATCTAGGTTAGTTGGTGTAACGTTACCTACGTTACTGACTATCTCAACTGGTGTTTCGGCTACTGAGAACCCGCCAACTGAATTGAAGGACCTAATTGCCATTTTTAAATAAACCTATATTGTGTTGTCCACACTGTTGAATCTGTCGCCGCTGGTGTTACCAACAATTCTAAATCTGCTCCATTTAACCCTACTGCTAATACTCCAGCAGATCCAGTTAAGAATGATTGACCATAAGTAACAAAGTCAACTGTTGATCCATCTGTCACAGAAAGTACTGATGCTACACTAACATTACCTGATGTTGCGTCTATTCCTTTTACTAAGAATTCTACGCCATTAACTCCAGAAACTGCAAAACTTGCAATTGCTTGTTGAGATGTAGATGTAGTAGTAACTGTTGCCGCCGCTAATGTTGAAATCTCATTAGCACCAACGTTTACGTTTCCTGCTATGTTAGCAGTACCACTTACTTCAACACTTGTTAAAGTACCTACAGAAGTAACGTTTGGTTGTGCCGCTGTGTATACAGTACCTGATACAAGTGCGTTTGCTACTTGACCTGTTACGTTAGCACCCGCTACTGCATTAGCAGTCGCCGCGAATGATACTTCACCAGTTACGTTAGCACCTACTACATTAGATAGTCCGCCTGCATCACCAGTGAATAAACCAGTGTTTGCTGTGAATGCTGGTGCTGTTACAGTAGAACTAATGTCTGCTGTTCCTGTTACTTCAATTCCGGCGTCTGATACAATTACTACGTCTCCAGTACCGTTAACAGCCATTGAGATGTTACCGTCTGCTGTTGCGATGTCTACGTTAGATGTGCCATTTGCAATACCTGATAGACTTAAGCCTGTAATATTTGCGGCTGGTATGTTTGATAGTCCAAATCCGTCACCATTAAAGATGCCTGATGTTGAATCAATGTTGCCTACTGCTACTACTTTAGCACCAGTTGTAATATTGCCACCAGATACATTACCTGTTGCCGCTACTACGCCTGCTGTAGTGATGTTTCCACCAATTACGTTACCAGTTGCACTTACAACACCTACTGTTGTTAAGTTACCACCTGCTACGTTACCAGTTGCTGTTAGACTTGTTCCTGTTGCCGCTCCGATATTTGGAGTAGTAAACTGTGCTGAAGTTTTAACAACTACGTTTCCGCCTGAGATGTCTGTTGTTAAGTTATCAACGTTAACAGAGAATTCAGTGCCAGTTAATGTAAGACCTGCACCTGCTGTGAATGATCCTGCACCAGAGAACTGTACGAAAGTTACATCTGAAGTACCAACTGTTGTTACTGGATCAGTCATTACCCAACCAGTGTCATTATATAATGTACCTTGTTGAACAAATACAAAGTCACCACCAGCCATTTCAGTTGGAGTGTCAAAGTCTGTTGCTCTTGTCAAAACAGTTGAACTTGTGTAAGTGTAGATACCATTATGTGCTGATGTTGATTCGTCTTTAATAACGATACGATCATCAGTTGATAATGTAACACCGTCTATTGCTGTTAATGTTGAACCAGAAATTGTAAGTGTTGCTCCGACACCTGCTGTGCCGTTATTATATGCTACAGTACCACCTGACATAGTTGCCAGTGTACCAGTAGAGGCAGCCACTGCAGGTGCTTGAATAGCAAGACCTTGAGCAACGTCATCTACGTATTGTTTTGTTGCCGCATCTGTTGATGCAGTTGGAGTTCCTAATGATTCAATTTTAAAACCACCGACGTGAACTTGTCCAGTTCCTGTAGGTCTGATTTCAACATAGTCATCTGCTGAACCCGCTGTTAATGTTAAGTTACCACTACCGGCACCTGTTACTTGTGCTGTTACAACTGAACCTAATGTTGCTACGCCGTTTGCGTTAACAGTACCGACGATATTAGCGCCAGTGCCTGTAATGACAGCAGTTGAGTTTCCTGCAGAAACTAAATCGATGTTGCCATTGTTTGTGATAGTGATGTTTGAGGTACCATCTATTAATGTACCTGTAAAGAAGTTTGCTGAAACTAAGTTTCCACCATCTACGTTACCTGCACCTACGTTTCCTGTAAATGTACCTACACCAGTAGCAATCACATTGCCAAGGTCTAAGTTACCACTAGTCATTACTATGCCAGTGTCAGTAACATTTGCTGTTAGTCCGCCGTTAACATTTAATTCAACGTTACCGTCTGCGGCTGGTATACGAACATTAGATGTTCCGTTTGCTATGCCTGATGTGTCAATTCCTGTTAACTGAGAACCATTACCATAAAAGTATGATGCTGTTACATTACCTGCAGTAACAACTTGTCCTGTTCCGTTTGGAGTAAGAATGATGTTAGCATTAGTATCTTGACCAGTAACTGTTTGATCTGTGATTGATAAGTTGCCAATCTGAGTTCCGTCTGGTAAGTTAGTTACACCAGTACTACCGATGTATCTATAACCTACGATGTAAAGAACTTTACTACTTGTTAAAGCAGTCGGAATAGTTTCTCCGATAAAGTTAAGAACACCTGATTGATAGTTATAGAAGAACTCACCTGTTCCACCTGAACCCGCCGCAAATATTTGCGTACCAGTTGAAGTAGGATCTGCAACTCCTGCATCATCTACATAAACTGATACAGAATAAGTTGCTCCAAATTCTGCTGGAATCCAGTAAGTTAAGCCTGTTTTCCAAGTAGGGTAAACACCGCTAACTGGTACAGTAGTATTATCTGCTGTACACTCTGCCGCTCCAGTACCTGTATATGCTTGAACAATGCCTGCTGTTGCAGCCGCTACACCTGGTATCTGATCAGATTGAGTCCATTGTGTATCACCACGAATTAGTAATGGACTTGCTATAGCCTCATTACTTGGACTTTTATTTGCTTCTGTGTCAGTTTTAGTGACACCGAATGCCTGTTTGTAAAGTAGGTCAACTTTTTGTGAAATAGGTATACTCATTTTTAGTTACTCGCTGATTCTAATGATAATGCTGAAATAGATTGTCCAGATGTTAATTTGATACGAATATATATTTCGTTAGTTGCTGTACTAGAAGTACTAACTGTACCAAATGTTGCAGTGAACGATTGATTTGATTGTGATGAATTAAGTGGAACAACTCCTCCTAATGCACACCCGTCTGACCCGTTACCGCCTGCTCCAGTATTCGCACCTGGGACACCTGATCCCGCGTAAGAAGTTGACATGTCAACCCAACCATTTGTGGCGTTGGCCGCACTGTCTATAGTTGAACCTGGAACCGCTATCCAAAGACCTGCCACAGTTCCTGAGAACTTGACATCGAATTTAGATACTGATGTTCTGATAACTTTAAACGTGAAATATTGACTTGAACCTTGTCCACTTAAGTCAGGACCTGCTGGTAAGAAACCAGATGTATAGTCTGTGACATTGTGAGCAAGTGAGTCTGCTACTACAGTCGCATCATATGTTTGTAATGGTCCATTCTGACTGTCAAATGCTCCTGCACTTGCAGAGAAAGATGGATTATCTGTTGAACCTGGATTTTCAATTCTAAATGCTAATCCTGATCCTGAACCGATCGTTGATCCAATATAAACGTTTGCTTCTTCAATTCTGCTTGAAGATGATGATGTTCCTGTTTTATAAAGAACTGTTGAACCTGGAGCAAAACTTTGTGATCCAGTTGCATAAGAGTTAAAACAGTTTAAACTAGGTCCACTTGCACTTGATCCAAATCCTGAGATGACTGCCGCTGTCGTTGAGATTGCTTGACCGCCTGATGCTACATGCAAGTTTTGTGCTAATGGAGTAGTTACTCCAGCCGTCGCATATGAAACTGATGCTGGTGCACTAAATGCTCCGCCTGAAGATCCAGTGACGAAGTTATCACTTGTTGGATACATATCACCAGATAATCTGTTAACAGTCGCCGCTATAGTGAAAGCATTAGTGTTATTATAATGTGGTACAGTTGAACTGTATGTATAACTTGGTGTTGAATCTGCTGTAATTGAAGTACTAGAAAACTGTGGAGTTCCTGGAGAACTTCCGTCATAGTACCAATCAGGAGTACCTGTGTCTGATGCCGCACTGTCAGTGACTTGAATTTCATTCCAACCTGCAGAAACAGTACCTGCAGTATCTGCTGTAAAGACTGACCAGAAGCCTGCCGCTACGCTTGAGTCAACTGAATTATAGTCTACGTTGTTTGAAATAATCAAGTTACTATATGTACCGTTACCATCTAATGATGTTGTTAAGATTCGTTGTCCTGCATTTACACCATTAAGTAATGCAGTAATAGTACCAGAATCACCTGGTCCTACATTTGTAATTGCATTTGTTGTGTATGATGAAGATCGTCTAACTTTTGAAACTGTTGATCCACCTGCGACACTCTTACCACCAGAATCTGTGTTATCAGTCTGTGTGAAGTTTGTCATACGGTATGTTGATAATGAATCAACTGCTAATGTAATTCCTCCTGGAAATGCTGGAGGACTAGCTGGAACTAACTTTCCTAATACTGTGTTTAACTGAGCAATCGAATTGGAGACCGAAGATGCTGTAGTTAAAGTCAATGCGTTAGATGTTAGTGATCCTTGAGTCGGAGTTCCTAATGCTATATCAATAGCACCTGAAGTACTAGGTACTGTTACTATGCCAGTTAAGACACTTGTTCCTACTACGTTTAATGTACCTGCAACATTAACTCCTGTTGAAGTAATGTTTGCTTCAAGTCCGCCACCAACATTTAATTCAATGTTGCCATCTGCGGCTGGTATACGAACATTAGATGTTCCGTTTGCAATACCACTTGAGTCAATACCTGTTAATTGACTACCGTCTCCGTAATATTTACCAGTTGATAACGTAATGTTACCATCGACATCTAAATTAGATGTGGCCGTATCAAATGTTAGTTTAGATGATGCACCAAAGTCTTGGTCATCGTTGAACTGTATTTGAGTGTTTGCCCCTGCTGGTTCTTGTAAGTCCCATGGGACTCCGTTTGCGTAGTAAAGGTTATCTGTTAGTACCCCTAAAGCCGCTATGTTTGCTGTAAATGTTGCGCCATTAGTAGTGATGTAACCGTTACTCAGAATGATGTTAGCTGGAGTTTCTCCTACTGAGAATCCTGCTACTGAGTTAAATGCTTTTATTGCCATGTTTTGGTCTCCGTAAACTCGTTTTATTTTCTTTGGAATGAAAGTTAATAATCTATATCTTTATTTATCTATAGTACAATAATCTTAGTGCGTATATTGCCCGGAATTGCAATAAATTACGAATATATATTTTAACGAGATTAGGATACGTATTCTTCTAACAGAATCTTGTATGATGTTTCATTCGTAGTGGCTGGTGTAGCATACAATACTACTTGTGCATTTCTAAATGCATCACCAGGAACGTAAGTCACTGCAAAATCAGCAAGTAACGAACCAACTGATATTGTTGCATATTCAGTGTAGTTGACTGTTGCTCCATATACTGCTGAT
>Ga0233415_10001453_pt1 | contig 10297 bp, 2 predicted proteins | sample Na_anoxic_12_MG_FD_188631 | JGI IMG/M metagenome (GOLD analysis project Ga0233415, IMG submission 188631) | Seawater microbial communities from Saanich Inlet, British Columbia, Canada - Na_anoxic_12_MG | ecosystem: Environmental > Aquatic > Marine > Inlet | place: Canada: British Columbia...
ATGCTGACTATTTACCATAATAGAAACAGGAGTAACAGGCATACTATCAAAAATTCTAGCATCAGACTGCTTTGCTATTTTTAAAGAATATTTATCTTTTAAGCTTTGAGCTTGTTCATTAGTAGGGGAAGGCTCTTGATTAACATTGCTTGTATTATTAGATTGATTAGCTGCTGAATATTGATTGAGTAATTTATTAAAAACATTCTTTAATCTTCCTTCTAATTTAGGATACTCACCGCTAAAAATAAACTCTTCTAATGCATCTATAGACGTAGCCCCTAACGCGTCTTCTTTTAAAGCCTCTAGTACTTGTAAAGAAAACCCAGGTGATTTTTGTAGTTGTTCTATAACATAATCAGCCGTAATATCTTCATTATTTTTTCTAAGTAAATCAACATCTTCAATAATTTTTTCAACCTCTTGATTTATTTTTGCAGTGACTACAGGATTTCCTGTAGTTGAGTTACTAGTATCTAATTGCGATTTTGTTACAGCTGCAGGTCCTTTAGCCTTTTCAACTTTAGTTTCGTTTTCTTCTTGTATTTGTTTATTTATTTCTTCAGACTTAGCTTCAATTAATTTGTTATACATATTTGCAAAACTAACCATGCCTTTCTTCTTAAATAAAGTAGAATAAGCTTCAGCTGCTTTTGCCTTTTTAAGTTTAATATCTATTAAGTCTTTTATAATTTCTTTCAACTCTACTTCACTAGTAGCATAGTCTATAGGATTTTCTTGTTTAAATTCTGCTAAAGTTTCATTGTAGAATTCACGAGCATTACTTATAAAATCTATTTCTTTTTCTTTAGTACCTGAATATTTAGCAAGAATTTTATCAAATTGTTTAGGATTAATAAGTCCACTAGTAAGGTCATTAACTTTTTTAGATAAAGAATCTTCTCTTTGTTTATAGTCTATAACACTAGAATACAAAAACTTTAGCTGATCTTTTACTCCTTCTAATAAATTTTCAGGATCTTGTGCTTCTTTAAATTCTTTATTAAACAATTTATCTACAGCGACTTGTTGATCTGCAAAAATATTATCTACTTTTTTTGAAGCTTTTATAACTCTTTCTATTCTTTGGCGGCTATCATTAATAGCATCTCTTTTAGTTTCTTTAGTATACTCATATCCTTTAAAAGCAAAATTGTCATTAAAAGTTTTAAGATCCATTTTATCTAGTACATCTAGATCTTCAAATAAAGTATCTTCTATTCCGTTTTTAATTCTGTTATTAACTAAACTAAAAGTAGACTTATGTCTAGCATTTTCATATTCAAATCTATTTCCTTTTTCTAAAGCTGTATTTGCTTCTTCTTGAAATTGTTGTTCTCTAATATAATTTTCAAAATTATTTTTAGCAATAGGATTTAATGGATTAGCATTATAATAGTCTGCAGCTATTCGATCTTGCGCAATTCTTTCTTTAGTTTCTTTTATTTCTTCATATGCACCACCATACCATTGCCAACCTCTTTCTAGCTTACCTGTTTCTGTATTTGATCTAATATATAAAGGAATACCAAACATACCTGCTAAACCTCCTAACCAAATGCTATCTTGGCCTTCTACAGAATTATAATAATTCCTAGCAGAGTTAGTCATTGTAGTTAAAAAATCTTTAGTTCTTTTTATAGAACTATCTGTAAAAGGTGCAGAAAAATAATCACTGTATCCTTTTTCAAATACTCCCTGACTAAACTCTTCTGTTGCTTCAGTAAAAAAACCTTTACTTCCTACCATTCCCCAACCAACTACTTTTTTAAATTTACTTGCATTATCTGCAGCAGCTTTAGCAGTTCTTTTTCCTGCTTCAGTAGTAAACTTAACTCCTCGTAATGGATTTGCTTTAAACCCTGTAGACGAAAGTTTTTGGCCTATTCTATAACTAGTGTTAAATGTTTTAGAAAACTGAATTAAGTTAGAAGCTCCTACTAAAGGCACATTAGACCAATAAGATAATTTACCTGCTTGATCTCCAGCACTATTTATTCTGTTTACTACACTTGTAGGTATGTTTACTTGATTTAATATAGTATCCATATCTACTAATAAATTACCAAACTCGTCAGAGTTTGATATTAAAATTTTTTCGTATTGAGCTTTCAGTCTAGGATTAGAATTTATATAATTTATTTTAGACTTATTAACAGTACTTCTTTGTGTATCTCTAGCAATCAATGCAGATTCATATCCTGATGATCTAAGCATTTGTGCTGCAGTACCGTACCCTACTTTAAATTTAGATGTTAATGAAGCAAGTTGTTCTGCTTTTTTAATATCAGACAACACATCCATTCCCCTAGCTAATCTAACGCCTTTTCCAAAAGTTCTAGCTGCTTGAGCAGATATTCTAGCAGAGTTAGCTAATAAAGAAGTACCTCCTGTTACAGGTGCTAATACTCCTGCTACCATTTCTGTAAGAACTGCTGAACCTACAAAACCTAATATAGGAACAACATCATTGTTTATCATTTTACCAGGGTTATCCATAAACCTTGCATAAAATGGTTTGTCTCCTTGAGTATAATCATACCCTCCGTATACAACTAGTTTTTTATCAATATAGCTGTCTATACTTTCTAATGCATCAAACCCTCCGTTTTCAAAGATATACTTACTATCCATGTTCACAAGAGCTTTTCCCATACCATAGGCTAAAGGTACAAGAGAACCTACTCCTGTTGCGAGTTTAGCAGGTAATTTTAAAATATTATTCCAACTAGTTTCATACCAAGCTTGATTTTCATCTAACTCATCTAAAAATAATTTTAGATTTTTTTCATATCCTTTTTGTCTAAAGCTTGCTAAATCTTGAACTTGATTTTCAAAACGTATTCCAATTGCTTTAGGGTCTAATAAATTAATTATTCTGTCTTTGTGTTCGTCTTTATAAGCTTCTCTTTCTACAGGATCAGGAATAGCATTAGATAAATCTATTGGTTTAAATTGTCCTTTATATATTTCAAAAGCATCTTTGTCAAAAGTATAGTCTGTACCTATTGCTTCTGGAGCACTAGGACTAGAAATCCTAGAACTAATTTCTGAAAGAGTTTTATCTATTTCTGTTGTAGGTTCTATGTAAAGATCTGAAGGACTAAAATTAGTTGCAGATTTCCCTTTACTAGTATCTTTTTTTTGATTTTTCTTTTTCTTTTTTTTATCGTCATCCCCATTTCCGTCTGGAATATCTGTAGGAGTTATAGTTATATTTTCTTCAATAACAGGATCTGTAGGAGTTAAAGACTCTGCAGTTTCTTCTCCAGTAACAGTACTAATTCCTTTTAAATCAGGAGTATCTAAAGATTCGTTTTCGATTTCTTCAGCCATAATTAATTATTTTTATTTTCTAACATATAAGATATTACAATAGGAGAACCGTCTTTATCTGTTGGAATATCTTGATCTCTTCCTACTCCATATGTTATAGCATCTTTTGCCATAGCTATAGCTAATTGATTTGTTAGTATCTGACTACCTGGTAAAGACTGACTTAGTCTTTCATCTGTCACAATATTTCCATCATCATTAACTTTTCCATATAACTTAACAGGTTTTCTAAAAAGATTTCCTTCTTCATCTGTAGCATAAACAACTTGAAATGCTGTATAAGTATCATCATCTATTTTATTCCATATAGCAGGTCCTTGTATAACATTTTCACTAGCAATTTTTGCTTGCTGTCTTTTCTTTAAATTTTCTGCAGTAGTAACATATTGACTTCTTCTTTCTGCATTTTGAATTAACCACAAAGGAGCGTAATTATTTAAAGTAATATCTAATGTATTTTTAGCCGCTTCACTGCCTACTTGTCCTCTAGCTATTTTTATACCATCTAAAAGATAATCTCTTGATTTAGTTAAAACTTCAGAAGCTATAGTAAAACCTGCTCCTGATAAATAAATATTATCAGGATTATCTGTTTTAAAATTTGTAATTGATTCAAAAGAATTTAAATCAAGTTGTGTTACTTTTTCAGGATCTGTTTTTTTAAGAAGTAAACTATTAAATAATTGTTGATTAGTTTTTCCTCCTGCAGCAGAACTAGAATGTTCTGGTTTAATAGGATATTTAAAAATAGGGGCTCCTGTTTGGTCATTTCCAACGTAAGCTCCTTGTTCCCAATCGTATAATTCAGCACGATAATTGATATACACACTATTATCTCCATTAGTTACTGGAACAAGTTCTCCTGTAGTAGTATTATATACGGTTGCTGGAATTTTATTTAATCCTGATTGTTTAGATAAATCATTACTTATTCTTTCTCCTGCTTTGTCAGTCATAACATTAAAGTTTTCATCCATGTTAACTTCTAAAGGAAGTGAGTAAGTATCTCCGTCTACTGTTATTTTTTTATTATATTCTGCTAATATATCTACTGCATATTTATTAGCTCCATCAAATTCATAGTCTCCTTCTTTTACTTCTCCTTCTGCTGATGAAGGAAGCATTCCATATCTTTCTTCAAAAGATTTTACAGCAAAATAATTTTGTTGTTTTACCGCTTGTATTTCTTGACAAGCACTATTTGTAGGACCGCAAACACTAGGATCACCAGGATTTCTAGGATCCATATTATTTTCTGCAGCTGCATATGATTTAACCATTTCTGGATTTTCTTCAAAAGTGCCAGGCCAAGGATTTAGTTCTCCTCCATATATAATATTACCTTGTGATGAAAGATCTGTAGAAGTATCTAAATTTAATTTTGGTTCTTCTACCTTTTTTTCTTTAAATTTTTCTACAGAATTAATAAATTTTACTGGATCTTTTCCAGAAGCTTTCCATAAATCTTGAATTTCTTTAGATTGATTATGTATAGCAAATTCTCCCGAAGTAATTAAATTTGTAAGTTCTTCTATTTGTCCATTGTATGAAATATTACTTTCTCTTAATTCTTCATTTACAACATTAAGTTGCTGAGTATACATCTTTTTTTCTGCCTCAAATTCACTGCCAGCTAATAAATTTTTTATCTCAGCTCTTTCTTCTAGTTTACTGTCTGTATAGTTTTTATATTCTTTTTTAAATGTTTCTAGATAATCAGCAGTAGATTGAGCAAGCTTAGTTTTTTTAGCTTTAGGACCGTCATTACCTGTAATAGTTTCTTTATAAATTTTAGTACTTCCTGTATGAATATCTTCTACACCTACTAAATCATTTTCTGATTGATAAAAAGGAGTTAGTCCTTGCTGAACATTTAAAGTAGCATCACTAGTTATTACTCCTGGATTAGTACTTAAAGTTCCTATTTTTTTAAATTTCTCGTCTCTTTCTTTTCCTTTTTTAGCTCCGTCTCCATTAGTTTTATAAGTTGTAGCTACATTAAACTTATCTACTAAATCTGCGGCATCAGCAGCAACATTATCAAATTTACCCATTGCTTGTTGAACAGCTAATTGTTCTGCTAATTGTTCGTAAGCATTAGGATCATTTAAAGCAATTGTTTTATTAATATTATTTTTTAGTTCATTTAAATAGTTTAAGTTATCTGTAGCACCTGCTTGTTCAGCTGCCGCAATACCTTTATCTATAGTTTCTAAACTAGAAGAAACTACATTGTCTGCTTCTGTTTGTTCTACTAATCCTTGTTCATAATATTTTTTACTTTCATTATGCGCCTTAAAATGTCTTTTTTTAGCTAAATCTTTTATCCAATTTTTATATTTATCTGAATTAGATAAAAAATTACTTATCTCTCTTGTAATTTGTTCTTTACTTTTTTGATCAAAACTTCTTTTTAATGTTATAGCGTCTCCGTATTCATCATAGCCTGCATCAACTAATTCATCCCATTTTTTTCCTTCAGCCATTGCAGCTAACGATAAAGCTTCTTTTCTAAACTCTTCTTCCATATTTTTAGTAGAAGGAGTAGGATTTAATATATTGTATCTATCAGTTTCTTTATCATAAGTAGTTCCTTGCCATGTATTTTGAATTTCATATTTTGCAAGATCTAATTGTTCTTGAGTAATATCTTCACTAAGTACTCTTTTTTCTTCTGCAGATAACCATTCGTTATAATTATCATAACTACTTTTATAAGCTTTTACTCCCTTATCTTCAGCATAAGTTTTATTTAAAAGAGCTAATTTTTTAGCAGCTTCTCTATAATTTCCTGTTTTTATTAGATTTTGAGAAAGTTCTTTTGTTTTTTGATTTAAATCTTCTAATATAGGATTTACATTAGAATCATCCTGACTCATTCTAGCTAATTTAAACTTAGTATCGTCTATGGCAGTCTTAGCTACATCATACTTAGCTTGCATTTGAGATAAAGGCGTAAAAAACTTATCAATACCTAAAGGTTTATATTCAGTTTTTAACGGAGTAGTAAATGGAGTAATAGGCATCTTTTAAGTTTTTTTCTTATTTTTTTTACTATTTTGTTGTTTAAAAATATCCATAAACATTTTAGACATATTTTTATAACTTCCTTTAACTACATCAGGAGCCATTGCTTGCATAAACTTAAACATATATTCAGTTTGAGCATTTTTATCAGATATACCTTTTATATCCTGTAAACCTGCTTTTATAAGTTCATCTTTTATAGTTTGTTGTTTTAGCTCTAATTCTTTTTGCTCTTTTTCATAAGCATTCTTAGCTTTAGTATTTTTATCTATAGCAGCCTGTTCTCTCTGTGTATTTATATTTTCAGCTTTTGCTAAGTAGTCCGCTTCAAGCTTACTACCTATTTGGCTTAATGCTAATAAGTTAGAAGGATTACCTGTTCCTTTTCTTCCTAATTGATTTATTGCTTTAGCAGTTTGTCTTCTTAATGCGTTTTTACTTTGTGTAAAATCAAAAGGCTTATAAGTATATTTTTCAATATCATAAGAAGTATCAGCGTCTTTTCCAAAAAGACCCATTCCTAAATTATACATAGGGTTAATTAAATCTGTAGGATTAGCATTCATACTCATATCTATAAAAGCACTATTCATATCTCCTCCATAAGTACCGTCGTCATTTGTAGTTTGATTAATTATTCCAGCAACTTCTTCATCGTTAAGTTCTGGTCCAGCAAACATTGGAGACATATATCCTCCTGAACTATGCATACGACCTCCCATAGCATTTTGAGAAGCTTTTATTGCTTTAGATGTTGGATAACCTTCCTCCCCTGGTTTGTTTGGTGCTTCACCTCTAGCTCTTTTAGCATGTATGTTAGCCCAAAGACCTCCGCCTTTTCCATAAGAACGAGGTCCCATATATCCGCCTCCTTCATAAAGTTTTTTTCCGTATCTAGCAAAATTTAAATCTGGTATATCGTCTACATTTTCTGTAGGAATTGTATCCATTATATCTTCTGTAGCTTCTCCTGGATTAATAAATTGAGTAGCTACTCCTAATGTAGAGTCTAATACGTTATTAAATTTATTAGCATTTTGCAATTGTTTACTATTTGCCATTGCTATATCTTGATCTACTACTTGTTTATGACGAGGATCATTAGGATTATTTCTAGCATCATCTAGAATTTCTTCTTGTCGAGCTTTATTTTTACTAGTAGCAACATCTGTAATTGTGTCTACAAGTTTCTCAGCTCCTGGAATACTAGCAGTAGCACCGCTAATAACGTCTCCAATATAATCTCCTGTAGTAACAGGTTTTCCCTGTTTTTTATCTGCCATAGTTCCTGTTATATTACTAGCTGTTTTGGCAACTTCTTTAAATACAGGAGGCATAAAAGTAGAAGCTTTATCTAAAACATTACTAGCTACTTCTAATCCTGCACCAAATTCAAATTTTTTGCCTGGCATATTATTCATATAACCTCCGTAGTTGTGCATAGCACCTCCACATCCGTAACACATTTTTCCTCCTGAACCCATTTGATTCATAGGCTGCATTAAGTTGCCTCCAAATTCATTTGTTTTTATTTTTGGTCTTCCTCTATCTTCGTCTAAAATCCATCTTGAACTTCCTTGAAAAGGACCGCTTTGCCTTACAACTTTAGGTTTATACTCCATTTTTTCTAATCTAGGATCTATTCGAGTTCTTAAATAACCAAATAAATCTCTATCAAAATCTAAAGTTTTTGGATCTTTACCCGCTTCTTCTCTTCTAAAATTAGCTTCAATTCCTTTATCTGAAAGACCAGGATTTTTTTCTCTATCAAAATCAGTAATTATGAAACCAGTATTTTCAGCTTTAGGAGTCCAATTTAAAGCACTAGATACTTTACTCATCTGTTTTTGATCTTTTTTATTTAATATATCTGGATTTAATTCTGCCCAAGTATTTGGATTAGTTGCCCATAATTTTCCTTGCATAAGCTTTTGCTCTTCAGGAGTATATTGGCTCATATCTATATTTGCATAATTTTGAGACATATTAGAATCTTTCATTAAAGAACCTCTTGTGCCTCCATCAGTTCCTGAAACTTGCTGACTATAATTAACGTCAGCATTTTTTAAAGATTGTCTGTGTCTAAAAGGTAATTTTCTATTACTTCCTCTAAAACCTGCAGTTCTATCTGATATAGCTATTTTATCACCGCTTCCGTCAAATTTTTCTTTATAAACCCCTTCATCAAATTTTTCATAATCTCTGCTACAACAAGCTGTAGAAACAGAACCATTTGCACAAGGACATCCTTTAGGATCTGCTGACATTCCCATAGCTCCTGTATTCATCATACCTGCATTAGCCATATTCATTCCCATAAAACCACCTGGTGCATATGAACGAGTAGCGTAACCACCGTTACGCATCATACCTTCTTGCTGACCCATAGCCATATTTTGCTGTTGCTCCATCATAGCCATTTCTTCAGGAGAAGGCTGACCTCCACCTCCTTGTTGAGCCATCATTTGCTGTTCCATCATAGCTTGCTCATCCATAGGAGCTTCTTGCATTTCCCCTCCCATTGCTGGGTCACCTTGAGGAGCACCTTCTTGTGGTTGTCCTTGACCCATTAAAGCAGGAAGAGCGTTAGGATCTAACTCAGCTATTTCTTGTAGCTTTTCTTCTATTCGTGCTTGTTTAAAAGCTTCTTGTGCATCCATAAGATTTTCTAAATCTCTATTATTAGCCGCCTCTTCTATTGCGTCTCCTTCTCTTTTAGATTTTTTACGTCCTGCCATTTTGCTAGCATCTGCAAAAGTTTTACCTACCATTTTAGGATTAAGGTTAAAAGCTTCTGCTAATTCTTTATCTACTTTTAAAGTATCAGAAAAAATATAATTCTCAGCGTCAAATTTAGTTTCTCCCTCTTCTACTAAATTCATTTGCCCTTCAGGATTCATTCCTTGTGGAATACCTCCTAAACTATTTTCTTCGTGACGACCTCCTTCATTAAATTCAGTAAGTTGCTCCATAGGCATAGCTCCGCCAGCTGCAAAACTTCTACCGCCATAAGTCATATATTTTTTCATCTTGATACTTTTTATAAAGTTAATTTATTTTTTTTGCATTCTAGCCATATATGCTTCTATATATGCAAGATCTTGTTGTTCTTGTTTTCTACCTTTTCTTGTATTAGGATATTGTTTTCTTTCGATAAAAGGCATTTTAGTAGGACCTGTTCTTATTAATTCTGCTTTTTTTATAGGTATTTTAGGAATTTCTTTTCTATTTAAATAATCTTGATATTTACTATTTAAATTTTCAGATTCAGATAACTTTTTTTGTAATAAAGGTAACTCTCCAAAGTATCTGTAAGACTGATCACTACGGGGATTCATAGAGTAATTCTCCCCTTTCTTTACTCCGCTCTCCCAGTTACTACCGTAAGCTGTTGCATAATCATAAGATAATACATTACCTTGTGAATCATAATATGGTTTTCCTTCTGATAAAGCAGTTGTATTATGGTTTGTACCATATGATGTTCTTTGACCATGCCTAATCATGTCTGCTGGTTGTACATCATCTACTTTATAATAACCTTTAGCAGGCATAACATCAGGATGATCTACTGTTTTAGTTCCTGTTTCTATTGATAAAGGATTTCCTTTTGTACCTCTAGCAGTTGCGGTTTTATAATCTGCAGCATTTACAGCACCTGCTTTTCTAGCAATTGCGCAAGCTATTCCTTGACAAGTATGCGGTGAAGCATATATATTATTTGGTATATTATGAAACCAAGAATTTTGATCAGACATATAAGGTACTCCTAGATAAGCATATTGTTGATCTACATTAAGTCCAAGATCATTTTCTTGACCATAATAAGTTCCTACTTTGTTACCTATATCTACTATATTTTTTCTAACTTGTGCAGTTTTATAATTTTCGAGTTCTACATCTCTTTTATTCATTTGTTCTTTAAAAGGTATAG
>Ga0233415_10001454_pt1 | contig 10295 bp, 11 predicted proteins | sample Na_anoxic_12_MG_FD_188631 | JGI IMG/M metagenome (GOLD analysis project Ga0233415, IMG submission 188631) | Seawater microbial communities from Saanich Inlet, British Columbia, Canada - Na_anoxic_12_MG | ecosystem: Environmental > Aquatic > Marine > Inlet | place: Canada: British Columbia...
CCTTACAGGAGATTTGATAAATTCAGATGATGCGGCAAAATGGGGTCTGGTTAATAAGGTTGTACCTGCAGATCAACTTGAGAAAGCTACAATTTCTCTTGCAACCAAACTTGCCCAAAAAAGCCCCCTTGCCCTTCAGATGGGAAAACAGACATTTTACCAGACATCAGATATGGAGTTTGATAAAGCACTGCAATATTCCAATGAAATGTTTGCGTCTCTTTGTGTAACTGAAGATGCCAAAGAAGGAATAGATGCTTTCTTGAATAAACGAAAACCGGTATGGAAGGTAAAATAGATACGGGGGGCGGGTTACAAGTTGCAGGTTTTATGATCTTATTGCCTCAAGATAAGCCGCGGCTTTTTTTATTTCATTCTCGCTAAACACGCTAATACAGTTTTTTTCAAGTAGAGCTGTTGTTACGCCCTTACCGGCCCTTTTTGATCCTGAAAAACTTCCATCATAAATACTGGTTTTTCCGCACGAAGGACTGCCGTCTTTCAGGACGGCCAGCTTTATTTGCATTTCTTTTACAATCCTTAATGCTTCACTTGCTCCCTTGATAAAGCTTTCTGTTACATCTTGACCATTTATATTAAAAACACCAGTATTCTTATTTAAGACATCTATACCCGTCCCTTTAATAATTTCTGCAGGAGGCCTTGGCACAGGAAGATTTCCGGCGACTTCAGGACAAAAAGGCACTATCAACCCATAATCTTTCCATCTATTTAAAATTGTACTATTGCAAGGTAATTTGGCACCGTCATATCTTACACACTCTCCCATCAGACATGCGCTTACCAGCACCTTGACCATTCCATATTCTCCCGGAAGTTTTTACTTGATTGATACATATTTAATATCAGCTACTCAACGACTCAATTACTTAACCATTTAACGGGTTCTATACTTAAAAAAAACCTTCCAGTATATTACAAGATTGACTGTTATAACGAAAATACCTAAGATTATCTGTGTTTCACGCGTAAGTCCTGCAGGATAAATAACAGGTAAAACATATTCCTCAACAAAGCCTCCAGGATAGCCTGCTTCTCCACCCTTAGCCCGAAGCCGATTTTCCAGTGGTGTAAGAGGACAGATCCATCCTGCAAATTCTATCAGGGCACCCCACACGGCTGCCGGGATATGCAGCCAGATAACTTTTCGCCACCATATGGTCAGGATTCCTCCCAGTAGTACAAAGATGGTAAAGGCAAAGTGAATAACGACAACTATATCGGCCATTAGACGATATGACATTTTTATCAATGTGGAAAATAATGATCAATTGAATTTGCATAATATGATAAAATATTCAGCATTTCAGGTTCAGCTTTATAAAGCCCGTCTGTTTCGATAACAAGACGCCTTATTCTCAGCATGTTTAATGCAGTCACTATAGTTTGTACGCGGCTTGTCGTTGAAAGAAATACCGGCGCATTTTTTACCCGCATTTCGTCAATTATACGATTTGCATGTGCTTCAACATCAAATGCACTTAACAAATCATCGGGAAATTTAACGAAAACAGCTGCTACCAAAGGTACCGGCAGTACCGGTATAACGTTTTGGACGGAAGCCATAATGTGTTCAGAAATTTTCCCAACTTCCCCAAAACGTTCTTTACGTTTCATTTTGCTGAAATCGATATCATTTAGACGACAATATTCCCGAGCTGAAATACGTTGACCGAAGTTAACACTGGCGTATCCAAAACGTTGCCACCTGCTGAGCAAAATAAAAATAATGCTACGCCAGACAAACCTGATCGTTGTTTTCATTATAAACCATCTACTACGTTTCTGCGCATCGGGATTTAGCATACGTAACAGACTTCTGTCCTCAAGGGTTCTGTCATAGTTAATCCCAACAGGAATGAAAATAATATCACGATCAGTTCCCGGTTTAAAACTTCGCAGCATATAGTCAACGAAGCCGAGTTTTGGAGGTCGCAGTAGTCCATCACGAGTTAGCCCACCTTCAAGAAAAACCGCCTGGCAAACACCCTCTTTAGTCGCCATATGGATATACCGTTCCAAGACCAGGCGATACAATGGGTTACCGGATTTCCGGCGAACAAAAAAAGCGCCCATCGACCTGATCAATGCCTGCAACGGCCAGACCTTTGCCCATTCACCCACTGCGTAAGAAAGTGTCGTTTTTTCAGCAGCCAGAAATGCCACAAGTATATAATCCATATTGCTGCGATGGTTCATCACAAACACAACTGTTGAATCCGGATCTATTTCCGCAAATTGTTCATTATCTACAAGGCCGATGTGCACATGGTAAAGGAGATTTGCAATTTTTTTTGCCAGCCAGTAACCGATTCGAAAATATAGATAGGCGTTAAACGACGGTACGATCTCCTTTGCATATTTCATTACTTTAGCCTGAACAAATTCTCTGGGCATATTTTGTTCCTGGGCATTTATCTGTACCGCTTTAACCACATTGGGATCATAAATCAGACGATCAATTAAAACCTGTCTTTTAGTCAGCTGAAAGGGCTTTATTTCTATGTCAAGGCGTTTGCTTATTTCATCTATTACTCGATTCACCCGCCGTCTTAAAAACCACCGCGTGCTGGGTATCAACACCCTGTCCAGAATCGCTAAGATTGCTATTGCAATCAGTAATAGAAATATCCAAATTGATATTGTGATCTGTCCGGTCATGTCATTTCGCTTTTTTGGCTGTCATTGGAAATTAACTTGAGGCTTTTAGCACCACCATAGCGACCATTTGCTGTCGATCTCATCTGGTATGTTGTTTTTACCTTAAAAATAATATTGCTCTAGATTACCCCCTCAATTCCGGTCGCATAATATTTTCAAGGTGCAGTCTTTGCTTCTCAAAATCGTCATTATTTTCCGATGGATCAAATTTAATCATTTCCCCGAAACGAAGAGTAACTTTTGCAAAAGGCCGAGGGATCATAAATTTGTCCCAACTGTTCATATACCACGCTTTGTCTGCATAAGCATAAAAAGGAACAATCATTGCACCTGTGGTATGAGCCATGCGAATCACACCTGATTTCACTATTCCTGAAGGTCCTCTCGGCCCGTCCACTACATGACCAGAAAGTCTGGAAGTTTTTAGTCTGTCAATCATTCCATGAAGTGCTTCACTTCCTCCCCTTGAGGAAGAACCTCTAACGGGGTGCCAGCCGGTCCTTTTTGCTACTCCGGCTATGATTTCTCCATCTTTGCTTTTGCTTATCATTAAGCTCGGATTGTACTTTTGATACTTTTTAAAATAACGGATAGCAGGAAAAAACTGCTGGTGCCAAATACAAATCAATACTGTTCCGCCATTTTTAAGGTGCGTCAGCCAGTTGTCCTCATTTTCAACCTTGATTCGAAATGTCCAGCTATAAGCGCGGATCAACCTGTAAAGTAAAGCGGTTGCCAGCTGTGATGTAATAGCATTTCTGATTTTCTTAAACATTACTATTTAATCCCTGCATTTAATGCAATTGAGACAGTTTCAAAACGTCCCCTTTTGTCCGATATATGCGTCAGGCTCAAATTTTAATCCTCGAAATACTCTATGTATTCCTGTGGTTAAAATTTTCGCCTTCCTTGATCTCGAACAAATTTGAACGTTTTGAAAATGCCTCAATTTATTTAGGATAAAGAGGACAGCACAAAAGAATGCCCTGATACACCTTGTACAACCGCTTTGCTATTTTAGTCAATGTTATTATCAAGCTGATCAACTTGCAACAAAGTAGAAATCTTTAAGCACGGGCAAAAAAAATCGCCCCACCGAAGCGGGACGATTTTTAAAATAACAAATTTTTCTAAACTAAATCATTAACAACTCTATAGGACAAACTAAAACGAAAGTTTTATTCCACCAAAGATGGCATCATCATCCCAATCTCTATCAACCGGCTCATCAAACTTTATATCTATTTTCCTGTATCCTGCAAAAGCTGTGGCCCAGTTGTTAATATAAAAATTAAATGTGGTGGCAAATTCTATATACCTTTCAGTGTCGCGGAAAGACATAATCTCCGGCGCTCCTGAAATACTTGCAGATATACCGATTGGCAGACGGGTAGCATTTTTTCTAAAATCGTATTCACCAAGAAACTGCAAGCAAAAAGCGCCAACCTCATAATCTCTGCGATAGATCTCTACTTCACCAAAGACACCCCTGAAACCTAAACCAAGACTAAGTCCCGGTACAAATACCTCATCCATCACAGCTACGTGTGCATTTACGATCCAGTAGTCATCATCACTGTATAAAAACCCTGCACCTATTATTAAAGGAGTGTTGTAGGGATCGAGTTGTGTATCCACCCATCCCTCTGCTTCCGATGAGCCTACATTAACCCCGATACTGGTATTCGCCGCGACAGCTATTCCCGGAAAAATCATAATTGTTAAAATGATTGCAAGTGCTATCTTCTTAATATTCATTATTTTACCTCCTCATTGAAATTTTTTACATTACACGTTAAATAAATGAAAAAATCGCACTGTCCTCTATTCTCTTTTCAGTCCATGGGCAAAGTGCGGATTAAACTTTTAATGATTTGTTTTTAGTACCTTCAGTTACATAATTCGCAGGGCATTCAAAATAGATACATCTTTTGCATTCATTTCTTCGAATTGTCATTCCAAATACTGCCAAAGACAATAAATAGATCACCAGCAAATCAGGATATAACCTCATCCAGTAAATAGGAAAAAATATTAAACTTAAAGGTGCAATTAACGATATCCCTTTTTCAAACAGGTTTAAAGGACCTGGCCTGGCCTTGAAATATTTTGCGATACCCCAAAAAAACATGCATTTAACAACCTTTTCACTATTAATATAATGTGGGCAGTGGGTGCAGAAAAATCGATATATAATAATAATCATAGAGGCTAATAGAGCAATATAAAAACCAAGCAGCGCAATCGAAACCTTGAACATTGCCATGCAGGCCGTAATGATGGGTACCAAGGCAACCAGGTTCCAGTAAAGATAATCATGAAATTTGTGCTGTTTCTTTAATTGTATTTCAGGGTCATTCATTTTTTTAACCAGAATATTTGCCCGAATATTTGAATGATAACCATAGCAAAAAACGTTCCAAACTATAAACCATGATAATTTTGTTTAAATTTAATTGGTTAGGCGATTTAGTGCATTTGATCACAATAGAAAACGTCTCATTTAGTGCAAATAACAGGTATTTTTATGTACATCAAGAAATCTTTGGTTCTCCCGCAATCTTTCATGTTTTCACACAATCTCAAACCGGTTCAGCTTAATATTTTTCCTTGCTTTTTCAGGGTTGAAGATCCTGCCATTCATTGCAATATAAACACCATCAGGCAGCAGTTGAACAGCGGTTATTGCACATGCAATGTTAAACACAGCGTCAGTCATCCTGAACTTTGCAGGTTGCATCGCCCCTGTGAGCACAATGACTTTGGCGGGTATATTACAAAGGGCTTTTGCAGTCAAGATCATAGTATCAGTGCCGTGGGTGACGATATAATGTTTATGCGTATCTGAGCTGATTTTTTCACGCATCAACTTGCGATCCTCATCCTTCATATCGAGACTGTCCTTTCGCATTAAAGAAATTACCTCGTAATCGAGTGTAATGTTAGCATCCTCAAGCAGTTCGGCAATTTGAGGATCACCTACCTGAAACTCGCTCTTCTCATCAAAGTAAATCTTATCAATAGTCCCGCCGGTTGTAATAATTTTAATTTTCAAGTTAGTTTATACCCTTCTTTCATTAACCAAACGGGAAAATTGTTCGAAAGAGCGATCATATGACCGCTCCGCATCATCGGGAAAACAGCAGGCAGGAAGTTCCCTCATTTTCAAGTGATAACTTATGCATTCACAGCAGATTCCCTTACGTGAACACGGTTCATAGCTGCAATTACATGATATAAGGTTCTGTTCTTTATTGCATTCCATAGATTTTCTCCCACTTCCGGCTTTTAATTTTTATAAGGGCAGGCGCATTAATATTGCTACTCTTTTCATTTTTCGATTCCTTTTTCTGTTTGCTGAATAATTTTACCTGAATTTAAACCGTTAAAAAAAGGAAGTCAAGATTAACGAACTTCGAAAGATACACTATAATTTTCCAAGGCTGACCAGAGCTGCAAATAAATATTATATCATCCAAATCCTCATTTACTTCCTTTTATATATGGCACAATTTCTAGGGACTGTCCGTCGGTTGCCATTAAAATTGCACCATTGACATCTGTACGAAATATGTTACAGCCCAATCCTGCATATCTTTTTAACACAGACGGGTGGGGAAAACGAAACCTGTTTTTCCAGCCTGATGATATATTGATGTATTCAGGGTTAACTTTATCAAGAAACAACCTGCTGCTTGAAGATCCGCTCCCATGGTGGGGTGCAATCATTACGGTGCTGGCCAGTTTTTCTCCAGCCATGGAAACAAGCTCCTCTTCCGCTCTCTTCATTATATCCCCCGGTAAAAGGAAAGAGTACTTTCCGAAATTTACCTTTACTACCAGGGAATTATTATTAGTATCACGCCACTTTTCTTTTTTTCTTTTATCAAGAAAATCCCTTTTGGGATAGAGAATTTCAAGAGCTACGCCATTTATTTTAGAGGTCCGGGACATATCTTGGAATTTGGGTATATCGATGTTCTCTTCTTTAATAATCTTCATAAATTTCTTATATCCCAGGGTGTTCCTTTTTTCACCATTGGTCCATACACTTTTTACATTAAAGTGCCGGGCGATATAGATAAGTCCGTTCAAATGGTCACTGTTTGGATGGGATAAAATAAGTGTATCAACTGTTTTAATCTTTTTGCGCCATAAAAAAGGTGCAATCACTCTTGCACCCATATCAAAAACCGAATTGTCATAAAATCCGCCTCCATCTGCAAGAATGCAATAGCCTCCCGGCAATTCCAGAAGAGTTGAACTCCCCTGCCCCACATCTATAACTGTAACCTTAAGACCTCTGTTCCGGAATCTTACGTTCAGCCAGTAACAAATATCGCCCACAATCGCTAATACAACAACCGCTACAAGAATCCTGGCAGTTTTTCCAGTGAAATCACTTTTTTCAATTTCTGATGTTTCGGGCTTCACCTTTTTTAAGTTTAATAACGCCCACATCATAATATAGTAGCAGCATATTTCAAAATACGATGGTGTTACAGTTTTCACAGCCGCAAACGGCAAGTCGGAAAATAAATTCACAAGGCTTATAGCCTTAGACAACACTGCGCCGCTGATATATAAGAACCACGATGCCGCTTCACCGCTGACAGGGTACAAAAACACGGAAAATAGACCTGTGGGAACAACAATAAAGCCAATAATAGGAATGATTAGAAAATTCGCAAAAATACCGATTAAAGATGCCTGGTTAAAATAAAGCATAACCAGAGGAAGCGTACCGATAATGGCAAAAAAAGAAACCAGAAAAAATGAAACCAACCTATCTGTTATTCCTGTAAACGGGCTTTTTTTTTGCCCGTCTGAAAGAAACGCTTGTCTTTTTTTCACTTTCGCCAAACCATATATTATGGAAAGCACTGCAGAAAAAGAAAGCTGAAACGAAATGGAAAAAACAGAAGGTGGATGGACAATCAGTATCAGCATGGCTGCCAGAGCCAGAGTGTTCATCAGGTCATGCTCCCTCTCAAACAAAAATGTCATCAGGAAAACTCCAACCATAATGACTGCCCTCTGGGTGGAAGGCGCCATCCCGGAAAGAAGGCCATATGCAAGCACAGGCATAAAAGATAAGATTGCCGCCCCCTTTTTAACCCAGGCATTGAACAGAAACAGTTTAAAATGGGAAAGCATCCATGAAAAAAATAAAAATGCTACACTGGCGACAATTCCGATATGAAGTCCGGAAATGGCAAGGAGATGCCCAACCCCGGATCGATTAAAGGCATCACGAAGAGCCTGAGGAATCTGCTGCCTATCTCCTACTATCAGCGCTTTTAATACTCCCTGGTGATTTCCTCCCCCTTCTTTTTCAATAAACGTTGAAATCCGGCAACGCACGTTGCTGATTGTCCGTTTAATCCCTCTGTCCTGGCTTTTGCTTATAACGGTTACTTTTTCCCCTTGAGCATATGAACTTCCGAAAACGCTTTTAAATGCCATGAATCTCTTATAATCAAACCCACCGGGATTTTTAAAATTCCTGATCGATTTGAGCGATGCTACAAAAGAAATCCTGTCTCCAAAAGAAAGCACAGGTTCGTCTCCGGTAACAGTCACGCGGATCTTCCCGGTAACACAAAACTTTCTGTTGTTTTCCTCAAGAGTTTCGGCACTTAAAATGAATTTTTGCCTGTGTTTAATTTTTTCAACACTTTGATCTATCGTACCGGCAATTTTCAACTTATTTGAATCAGTGAAATGAATAATATGATTTGAAGGGAAATGGGGGGAAGTCCAGGGTTGTATCAGAAGGTATCCGAGAGCAAAAAAAAGGATGATTGGGGAAAAAAAGTCTTTTTTAAGAAATGGTTTAAAAATAATGCTGCATAATATCAATCCACCTGCTGTGGAAACAAGCAGATATGCCCATAGCAGGTATCCCGGCACTACGTCTCCGAAAACTATGCCGCATATCATGGATATTAAAAGAGGTATAACCGGGCGGGAATATACCTTGTCAATCATCCCTTGACCCGTTTAACTGCTGCACCAAGTTCGGCAAATTTCGCTTCAATTGACTGGTATCCACGATCCAGGTGATACACCCGATTAACCTCGGTTTTACCACTGGCAACCAGGCCGGCCAGAATCAATGAAGCGCTTGCACGAAGATCTGAAGCCATGACCGGTGCACCTGATAATTTTTTAACTCCCTGTACCATTGCGCTGTTTCCTGACACCTTTATTTGGGCCCCCATACGCCTGAGTTCACTTACATGTATAAAGCGATTCTCAAAGATAGTTTCAGAAATAATACTAAAGCCGCATGCAACAGACATAAGCACCATGAACTGAGCCTGCATATCCGTTGGAAAACCCGGGTATGGCAGGGTTTTCACATCCACGCTCTGTATTTTAGCAGGTCCCTTAACCCTCAGGTTATTACCGTCAATAACAACCCTGGTACCTGTAAGACTTAATTTGTGAATAACAGCTTCAAGATGATCAGGCCTACAGTCTGTAATTGTGACATCTCCACCGGTTAAAGCCGATGCAACCATGAATGTTCCGGCTTCTATTCGATCCGGAATAATAGAAACTGATACAGGTTTAAGAGAAGAAACTCCTTGTATGGTAATTTCCGAAGTGCCTGCCCCCTTAATATCCGCCCCCATTTTGTTTAAAACATCTGCAAGCGCCAGGATTTCAGGTTCATATGCTGCATTACTAAGGACTGTAACGCCATCTGCTAAAGCAGCAGCCATCATAAGGTTTTCCGTTCCGGTTACCGTAGATATATCAAAATAGATTGAATTTCCTTTAAGGCAATCGACCGAAGCCTTAATGTATCCATGTTCCACTTCAATTGTAGCCCCTAATCTGGCCAACCCCTTCAAGTGTAAATTAATCGGCCTTGCACCAATTGCACATCCCCCGGGTAAAGACACCCTGGCCTCTTTAAGTCGGGCAAGCAGCGGGCCAAGCACCAGGATGGAAGCGCGCATCTTTCTTACCAGATCGTAAGAGGCTTCGGGATTATTAAGCCCGCTTGCATCTATTCGGACTGTATCTTTTTTCCTTTCTATCTTTGCGCCAAGGTTCTCAAGAAGAAGCAGTGTACTTTCTATATCTTTCAGATCAGGTACGTTGGTATATGTATTCCAGCCATCTGCGAGCAGCGAAGACACAAGTATCGGAAGCGCCGCATTCTTGGCGCCACTGATCCTGACTTCTCCCTTAAGAGAATGACCGCCTTCTATGATTATTTTATCCATTTTGACCTCATCAAAAAATATATATCAACTAAATATGCTCAACTGAGCATTCAAACAAAAAAGCGCTTCCCCAAATTTTATTATTATGAAGGAAGCGCTTTTGTTCTTTTCAATTTCTAAATTCTAATGACTATGGCCGCCCTTTCCTTTATAGGTATCCCAGACAGCCTTAACAATGCAATATGTCATGCCAATTCCTATGATGTTCAACGCATACCACAGTCCACCGTGAAACACGAGATGGCCGGCATCCCATACCCATTCAAAACTGATAAACGGTAACATATTTCATCCTCCTAAAATATAGCTTACGCTTCGGCAGGCTGCATTTCCGGCTCCGGTGCACTGGAAGCCTCTTGTTCTTTTACATCT
>Ga0233415_10001455_pt1 | contig 10294 bp, 7 predicted proteins | sample Na_anoxic_12_MG_FD_188631 | JGI IMG/M metagenome (GOLD analysis project Ga0233415, IMG submission 188631) | Seawater microbial communities from Saanich Inlet, British Columbia, Canada - Na_anoxic_12_MG | ecosystem: Environmental > Aquatic > Marine > Inlet | place: Canada: British Columbia...
CGCTAAGGATAAGTTCAGCAGCACCTTTAAGACTATGGGCGCTGCGTCTACTAAGTTCGGTGATAATACGAGCGCGGCCTTTAAAAAGGCCTCCTCAAGCGGTACTACTTTTGGCGGGGTCCTTAAGGGCATCCTGGCGGCAGATGTAGTGCGCGGGGGAATCAGGCTATTAAAAACAGGTATAGTAGGTATAGTGCAGCAGGCTTCACTTTTAGAGGATGCTGTAACATCCTTTACCACGTTAACGGGGTCCGCACAAACAGCCGCAGATACGGTAGAATTATTAAACCAGACGGCGGCTAGTACCCCATTCGAGTTCACCAACCTATCAGATGCCACTAAACTATTAATGGGTTTTGAGGCAGTCGCCCAGGATGACCTTATACCCACGCTTAGGATGTTGGGGGATACAGCGGTAGGTAACGCAGAGCGTTTTGATAGGATAACCCTAGCTTACTCACAGATACAGGCGGCTGGTAAGGCCTCAATGCAGGATATAAACCAGTTAGTAAATGCGGGGGTGCCTATACTAGGGGCTATGGCTGATCAGCTGGGCCTAACCATAGGAGAAATGAGGGAAATGGTAGCGGCCGGGGCCGCCACGGGCGACGTAGTAACGCAGGCCTTTAAAGATATGACCTCAGATGGAGGCCTATTTTTTAACGGTATGGAAATGGCCAGTAAGACCCTAACAGGTAGGTTTAGTACTTTTAGAGATAATGTAAAGCTAACCGCAGCCGCCATAGGTACCGCCCTTATGCCTCAACTAAAGACCCTCGTAAATGTGGGTATCCAGCTGGCCCAGCGTATACGCTCCTGGGCGGAGGCTAATCAGGAGATAATAGCCCAAAAGATTGAGACGACGGTAGCCAGTATAGTTGAGGGGGTTAAGAGTCTGCAGCCCTGGATACCTAAGATAGTAGACGGCTTTGATAAGCTGCGGGCGGTATTTAATTTTATTAAGCCTATAATACCGGTAATGGTAGGGGGTTTGGTAGCCTATAGCGCGGCGATGAAGGCTATAGCCCTATTTAAGTTCATCGGCCTTATGCGAAAAGCTATAGTAGCCCAAGGCATATTTAACGCTGTTATGATGTTAAATCCGGTAGGTATGGTGATACTCGGCATAGTGGCGTTAATAGGTATAGTGATACTACTTGTAAAGCACTGGGATAAAGTAAGAGAGGTAATAGGCTTTACCTTCCAATGGTGGGGCGAGCAGTTTAAAAAGCTGTGGGCCTGGTGGTCGCAAATAGTAGTAGAGTCTACAGACTGGTGGCTAGATGTGCTAGGAGGGGTATGGGAAAAGCTTAAATCTGGGTTTTTGTTAGCCCTGGAGATAATTAAAAAAGCTTTTTATACCTGGGCTAATTTTTTCTTAGCCACTTGGGGCGACATAGTAAAAGCCGTTATAAACACGGCATCTAAATTTGGTAAGCTACTCGGGTTCGATACCGAGGGGTTGGACAAGGTGGTTGACACCATAGATAAGCTACAGACCGAGGTAGCCCTTAGAGCCGAGAAGCCAATTACGCCACCTAACCAAACAGACGTACAGGCCCAAAATATCAATTTTAATGGGCAGCTAAACATATCCGGAGCACCTGCAGGGTCTACCGTAGATACCCAGACCACAGGAGCACCAGCGGTACGCACTGAGCTACTGGGGGCTAATGGATGACCTGGCGCGATAGATTACAAGAAAATATAAGACTTACGGGGCCTGACGGGTCCGTATTTACTCCTAATTGGACCGACGACGAGCGGACGCTAGAGCGTAAGCTGGGGGTTTTTGATTTCCCAGGGTCCAACGGTGCAGAGATCCAGGACCAGGGCTCTAGGGCTGCGGTATGGCCCATAGATCTGATATTCGAGGGTGAAAATAACGACCTAGAGGCCTCACGGTTTTTCAAGGCTGCGGCGGTATCAGGGTTATGGAGTATAGCGCACCCAGTCAAGGGCGCCGTATCTGTGTACTTAGCGAGTATAACCGAGCGTAACGACCCTACCGGGTCCGGCAATATAACCCGGATAAGTACCGAGTGGATAGAGCCTAAGGATACCAGCGCAGCCATATCACTACCGGAGCTTAAGGGGCGTACCTTTGGCGGGGTAAGTACCCTGCAGGCTACCAACGCGCTCCAGTTTGTGGATAATGCCAGACAGACCACATCCAGGGGTAGGGTGGCAATAGTTACGGCCACCAATAGGGCGAAGACCGCCATAACTGAGACTCTAGGGGCTTTATATGCCTCCGACTCCTCACTATTAAGCCAGGTTAACGCTATACTGCGTGGCATAGATAATACCTTAGACGAGATACCTATAGACGTAGAGGTACTGGCCGGGCAGGTTAATAACGTGACGCAGCTACCAGCCCTGGCTAATACCGACTCTGCGTCTAGGACTGCGGCGTACTCTGCTTTTATCGACGAGGTGCTAGACATAGACGTATCTGGTACTCTTGAGGCCCAGAAAAATACCGCCGGCGTGCAGGAGTTAAGCGCTACTGCAGCCATAGGCGCACTAAGTACCATAGCGGTTACTAGCGAGCTCTCAACGAGGCCCCAGGCTTTAGGGCTCATAGAGGATATAAAAACCAAGGTGCAGGAGGTTACCGACGCCCTGGACACCATACAATCTGACTTTGCCGGTGTGGATATAGACCAGCAGTACTTTAGCCAGTCGCAGAGCTTTAACGATGCTTACAAAGTGACGGCCGCGGGTATAGCCTATTTGTTATCGTCCTCTTTTAATCTCCTGGTGGAAAAGACCATTATACTGTCCATACCTACGGCCCCTATAATGCTATCTATCCAGGAATACGGCCCGGAGAACATAGAGGCTAACCTAGACCTCTTTATATCCTCAAACGACCTAAAGGGTGACGATATACTACTTATGCCGGCGGGTAAATCGGTGGTGGTATATGTCTAGCCAGTACACCGTACAGAGTGGTGACACTCTATCAGGTATAGCGCTCAAGGAGTATGGAGACGCGTCATACTACCCCCGTATACAGGCCGCTAATCCGTCCATAACCGATCCAGATAGCATAATAGTGGGGCAGGTAATAAACTTACCTGACCTGGCGGAGCGAGAGGCTCTTAAGACTGAGCTGGCAGCGCTTACGGTAGATAGCGACGGTATAACCATACTGGTAGACAGTGTACGAGTGCCGCACGTATCCGCCCGCATCATACGCACTATGGACACCTGCGGGGACGGGTGGAGCGCACTGCTACCCCTAGATCTGGATTCAGAGATAGCCACAAAGCTTGCACCCTATAGCTACCCTAAGGCCTCCGCCTATATAGCCGGGGACCTGGCCGTAAATGGGGTGCTGTACAGGGTGTCCCCAGCCCTTAGCGACACCCAGCGTACAGCATCCATAGAGGGCAATAGCTTCACCGTGGATATTGTGGACTCTACAGTACAGACGCCTTACCAGAGGTCAGACATAACCCTAGAGCAGCTGGCCGAGGAGTTAGTAGCCGCAGTGGGTATAAATGCCAGTGCTGACTTTGATACAGGCGGTATCTTTGAGCGCACTACGGCAGACGAGCAGGAAACCATTTTCGACCACCTCCTTACCTACGCCCAGCAGCGCGGGGGCCTGGTGTCGAATACTGTTAACGGAGATCTACTTATAACCAGGGCGAATACTGAGGGCGAGCCTGTAGGCTCCCTGGTAGAGGGAGAAAATTTTGTTACCGCATGGGGCGCCGACTATGACGGGCGGCAACGATTTAACACCTACACGGCCCTGGGTCAGTCCCCGCTATCTAACAAAAATGTATCACCGGCTATAGATTCTCGAGTGCCGCGCTCGAGATTTTTAACATTTACCGCTGACGATTCTACCGACGGCAACATATCAGAGGCCAGTATATGGCGGCGTAATAGTCAGATAGCTAAGGCTATGGCCATATCGATACCGGTACGCGGGTGGTACGGCCCGGCGGGTAACCTCTGGGAGCCTAACACCATAGTTACAGTAACCAGCCCCACACTTTTTATACCTGATGGATTCGACTTTTTGATAAGGGCGGTCGAGTATGTGGAGACGGAGACCCAGCGTACAGCGGTTTTGTCGCTCATACCGCCGCAAACTTACACCACAGAGGATATAGAGGAGCCATGGTAAAAGCCGGTTTAATAACAGGGCGCGAGGACACAACTAACCGAGACGGCGAGAAAACCGTACGTATGTTGCAGACAGAGGTTAGCAGCGAGGGGGACGTACAGAGCGTAGAGCTTGCGGATAATTTCGGCACCGAGTCTAACCCGCCCGTAGGCTCCCGAGTGCTCCTGGTGCAGGTGGGCAACGCCTGGAAACTCACCAGCGCGGTTACTGACGATACGGACCTAGAGCTAGCTGGGCAAGTAGGCGCAAAGCAGGTATACAGCACCGACGAGGACGGCGCGGCCCGTGTAGCCACAATCACCTTAGGTAACGGCGGCACTATCACCTTGACCAACGGGGCCGCCTCTATTATAATGCAGGCTGACGGTAACATAGAGATTAACGGTAATACTGATACGGCGGTAGCATTTACGGATATGAAAGCGGCTTTTGATACACTTACAGCCGACCTTAACGCTCTGATTACCGTTTATAATTCACATACGCACCCTACGGCGCCCGTGGGGCCGGTTTCTACACCTTCTGCACCTGGCACACCGTCTAGCGCGGATATGAGCGGGGCGGAAGTACCGACGGTTAAGGTACCATAGTATGACAGACTTAATATATCAGGGAGATCCTAAACTAACGCTCGACTGTGACGGGGCGGACATCCCGTACAAAGACGGACAGCCGGTAATGGATAGGGGTCTGGAGAATTTAGCCTTGATTAGTCTGTTTACCGAGGATGGATGGAGCGGTAACGCACTGTTTAGGGACCCGGCGGAGCAGGTAGGTAGCGGATTTATGGAGGCCCACAGGCAGCCCATAACACTGTCCGCACTTAACGAGATTAGGGACGCAGCAGAAAAGGCCCTAGATAGTGACGTATTCGGCACGGTTACAGCGGTTACTACTAACCCACGGGCCGAGGTGGTACAAACGGAGATAACCATAGAGCCGCCCGGTAAGGACGTGCAGACGCTCTTAATATCTAAAAATGGCCTTAACTGGAGCGCCCAGATAGTAGACCCAGCTTATAAAAAGGTATAACGCATGGCACTAACGATACCCACAACGGAAGAGACCAAGGATACCAATATAGCTAACTTGGAGAGCAGCTTAAACCAGGACACGCCGCCTAACGATAAGGCCTATAATAAGGTTATATCGGGGGTGGAGGCCCTTAATATTACAGGGCTCTATAAGTACGGGGCGGAGCGGGCTAAACAGAACCTCGCCCTTACTGCTACCGGCCAGGACTTGGAGGATATAGGCGCAGAGTACGGGGTTAACCGTAACCAGGCAGAGGCCACCGTATTGACTGTGGATATAGTGGCAGAGGACGGCACCGTAGTACCTGCGGGTTTCCCACTTACCGGCCAGTCCAACGGTATAAGATATTTTACAGACTCCTCAACTACCGCAGCCTCCGGCGTGGCCAGCCCATCAATTACCGCCAGCGTTGCGGGTGCTGTAGGTGGCCTGGATGTAGGGGCTACACTCTCTCTAGGCCGAGAGATACCCGGCGCAGCCAGTACAGCTACAGTTACCAGCGTAGACAATACGGGAGCCGATATAGAGGACCAGGAGGCCTACAGAGAGCGCGTACTATTCGCCATAAGGTCCACACCTGGCGCAGGCAATACCACAGACTATAAAAGGTGGTCCGAGAAGGTAAGCGGAGTGCAGAGGGCATACCCTTATGCTGGTCGTAACTTTGGGTCACCGTCCAGTACTAACCCTGGGGAGCGCACAGTATTTATAGAGGCCACCAGCGACGTACAGATAGACGGCATAGCCCCACAGTCTCTGCTTGATGAGGTGCGCGAGGCTATCAACTTCAACCCTGACACAGGAGCCGCACAGGCACCCCTAGGGCTGGAGGATGACACAATGGATGTACTATCTATAACCCGTAGCTCTTTTAACGTGACCATAACTGGCCTGGTTGTAGACTCCACCCTGGAGGCTCAGGCTAAGGCAGACATAGAGACCGCCCTGGACCTCTACCTTAGAGGGACACGCCCATACATTGAGGGGGTGGACATCCTATCAGAGCGTAATGATACCATATCTAAATTGACCGTGAGCACCACCGTACAGAGTGTATTGGACCCCCTAGGTGGATCCGCCCAGGACGTTACCATAGAGCTGGTAGGGGCTGGCATATTTGAGCTATACACCCTGCAACCTGGGGAGCTCGCCAAGCTTGCCGGGGTAGCATATGACTAGCAGTTACCGACCAGTTATAGACGCCCTATTACCTCCTGGCCCCCTATGGGTGCCTAAGCCCGGCGGGGACTTTGATAACCTCCTTACCGGGCAGGCCACTAACTACGAGGATGTAAAGCAGTTCTTGGGGGAGCTGGCGGACATACGCGACCCGCTTAAGACCGCATATTTAAGCGACGCCGAGAAAGAGTGGGGCCTGGTACCTAATCCCGACCTAACAGAGGCAGAGCGCCGAGACAGGCTACTGGCGGCTAAAACCTCCGGCGGCAATGAAGGTACAGACGAGTACATACAGGCTAAGCTACAGCTAGCCGGGTTTGGCCTATATGTACACCGTAATAACCCTGCGGTAGACCCTAGCTTATTCATATTTACGGGCTCCGGGGCTATCTTTGGCGACTCCGATACAGTGTTTGGTGCTGCCGGGGCCGTAATGGGTGGCACTAACGGGGAGTATGTGGTTAACGGCGACCTGTTCTATAATGAACTCGACTGGTTGGGTATGTTTGGGCGAGATATATCAGTTATGGGCGGCGCAGATACGCAGATGGGGGCCACCAGTGGCGCACTTATCCGGCGTAAGGTAACCTACCCAGACCCTACGGACCCCATATACTGGCCTCTGGTATTCTTTATAGGTGGGGAGGCCACCAGGGACCCAAGCACGGGAGCCCTAACACAGATTGACACGGCGCAGGTACCAGCATCTCGTAGGGACGAGCTAATAAGCTTGATCGTAAAATACAAACCAGCCCATACATGGTGTGGGTTACTTATAGAGCTAACATCATAGGGAGGTAAGGGCAATGGCCATAAAAATAGAGGTGCAGTACACTAACGCTACACCGGCGGATTCAGACTATCCGGGGGGCTCGTTTAAAAATGAGACATCCCCAGGGGCGTTAGATGGTACGCCGCTAGATAGAGTATGGGGTAACGACTGGTTAGGGTTTTTCTCTAGGGTGCTGGCCGTGGCAGGTATTACGCCGTCGGGATCTGCGGATACTGCCGTAACATCCCAGTACTTTAATGGTCTGGTAGCTGCCCTAGGTGTGGCCCAGGTCTACGAGGATACAGGGAGCGCCGATACTTACGAGCTAGCCCTTAAGAATGGCGCTGGGCTAGACCAGTACTACGACGGCCAGGTATTGACCTTTCAGGCAGCTACAGACAGTACCGGTGCATGTACGGTGCAGATAGGCACTCTCGGTGCTGTAGATCTTAACTACCCTGACGGCTCCGCGCTTACCGGCGGGGAGATAGTAGCGGGTAACTGGATTACTGGCGTTTACGACTCCGCAGGGTCACAGGTGCTACTTAAGGACTGGCTGAGCGGCCCGTATGAATCCACAATGACGGGTAATGAGACGTTTACCGACTCTTGGCAGGAGCACCGCACGTACTACCTTAACCCTGATGGTACTAGCCGTAGCTTTAACCCTTCCGGTACATTTCGTAAGGGCGCTAGGATGACAGTAGTAAATAGTGGCGACGGGTCGGCCAATATAAATTTTGATTCCTCCGGTATATTCGAGGTAATTACCGGCGGGCAACAGGTAACTTTTAACTATGACGGTGTAAACTGGAGGTTCTAGGGCTATGAAGAGGGTAATATTAACACTATTAATGTTGTGGGGTATGGTGGGTAGTGCGTGGGCTGGGTACGATAAAGTGGGAGTGTCGTACTACCCATCTAGTGGCGCTGAGATGTTAAGAAATTTAGTCACCATAGCGGGAATAGGTGACCCGTGCTATATGTCGCTTAGGCATTTTAGTGGGGTGTCTACGCCCTTTGTGGTAGCCTCTGGTGCCACCTTCCCGGAATATCTAACCCTACATTTTGATGATGGTGCGGCGCTGCACATAAATACAGGTATAACTGTAGTAGGGTATGCGTCTAAAATGGTCATGGGGGATAGACAGCAGATTAAGGGCGGGCCAGGTACGCTAAGGCTTTTAGGTGGTGGTAGGGTAACCCCTTTCCATTTTGGCGCTCAGGGTGGGGCTGTAGATGATTATACAGCCTTTGCGGATATGGCAAGGTCTTTTGATTCTGATGATGGTGGTACTGTTGATTTTATTAATACTGGATCAGGGTATACCACTTCAGCAGAAATTGAGTTTGCAGGTATCAATAATTTAACAATTATAATTCAAGACGATATAACGCTAACGGCCACTACAGCTAATGCAGTTATACAAGCTTGGTCTGGTGCCGTTTCAACTTGGATTGAGAATATAGAAATTATAGGCATCGGCAACCCAACTATAGATGGCAATGGTGATGGAATAACATATGTATACGGTTCAGATTCCCCTCAGTACTATGATGCTGTAGGTGTCCAATTTTATAAAGGGGTTAAGATCTCAGGCTTACATGCTACCAATGGCCTGATTGGCAGCATTGCTGCCAGATTCTGCGATGATGTCTTAATAGAGAAGTGCACAGGGTCTAACTCTTATTATAATAATGGTATAGCTATATCTGGATCTGGCATCTCTAGCGCTAGTATAGACCCTAATGACCTGAGCACGACTACAAACGGTACGATAAGAAACTGCATAGCCTATAATAATTACGATTATGGTATTACATTGTTCAATGCTCCTGCATGTATAATAGATAGCTGTTGGTCATGGGGGAATGGACATGACTCCCTAAATGATAGAGAGGGCTATTCTGCTCCTCTTGTAATGGGCGGTGGTATATCTGTCGAAAAGGGTGTTGGGGCGACTATCGACTATAACTGTAAAGTTATCAACTCATATTCATTTGATAATTGGGGTAAAGGTGTTTTTGTAACGGCTGACAAAACAGATATCATTGATTGCTTGATATATGGGGCTAAGGAATCAGTTGTTGCAGCCGACCCTTTGCAGTATAGCGGGAATGGAATCTGGCATAACAATGCGCCTGAAATAAATGTAAGAGGTACGGAGATACGGGATTGTTATTATGGGGTTAATTATCTTGGAAGCTCGGCTGGTAAATACGCTATAAGCAAGATAAGTGATTCCCTAATATCTGGATGCACTACAGCTATAAGTGGGCGTGGCATATCGGATATAAGCTTTTCTGATAGCTCTGTTTCTGGATGTATACAGACTGTTATGATTACTAATGGGTCTCTAAATGTAGGCAATGGCAGGGTTGATATAGATGATGTCGAATTCAAAAATTCCTCTACATCCTCAATAGCTGGAAGGATACAGGATATTGATACCGCTATAGTAAAAAATTCAGAATTTTTGGGTCAATCATTAGCTTTATCGGATTACGATATTCAACGTGTTGACTTAGCTATTTTTAATGGGAATTATACAGACGGTGCTGGTGGTGGCCTCACCATAGATTCTAGCGTTATCAGGGGGTTAATGAAAGGTAATGAGGGTTTAGTCACTAATGACGCTATTGATGACGCCCCAGAAAAAACAAGCACTATATATTTTATTGACCCAGATGCTGCAACAGTCACAGGGAAGGCTACTACATACGATCTGTCCGGTGGGACTGGTGTTCTGGTTGGAATAGTTGATCCGGATTACCCACGAGATATACGTTTTATCTATACAGATGGTGATACATCTATATCTGGTGTCACTCTAACGGTTACCGGCACACTATCCACTGGTGAAACTAGCAGAACTGAACAGGTAGTAATGGTGGCAGCAGCAACCGGTTATAATACAAATCTTGCTTTTGCTAAAATAGATTCTGTGTCAGTTGATGCTGTCACTGGAGCAGGGGCTGGCGATGTGCTTAATATGGGGTGGGGTGTAAAATTTGGTCTTAATATTGATATTCTCTATACGGATAATCTGTATAAGACAGCCAAGAACTATGCTGATTCAACACCGGTGGCCATAAGTGCAACATATAATACAGTTCAATTTTCTACCCATCCAGATGGGTCGAATGATTATCAGGTGTGG
>Ga0233415_10001456_pt1 | contig 10294 bp, 8 predicted proteins | sample Na_anoxic_12_MG_FD_188631 | JGI IMG/M metagenome (GOLD analysis project Ga0233415, IMG submission 188631) | Seawater microbial communities from Saanich Inlet, British Columbia, Canada - Na_anoxic_12_MG | ecosystem: Environmental > Aquatic > Marine > Inlet | place: Canada: British Columbia...
CTTTTTGAAGTGCCTTGGATACGTCAGAATAATCAGCTATCATGGTTGGGAACAAAAATACGATACGTGCAGGGAACGGTCTCCTAATGGTATTATGATTATCTGAATGAAAATCGGTGATCATCAGAAACAGGCTCAAGATTTGTAAATCCGTGCCTTTTGAGTAAACGCTCTCTTGTATCATCTCGAAGTGTGCCAATACGTTTTACTTTTTTGGCATCGTCCAAGCTGTTAATTGTTATACCTGAACCCTTCTTAGCGACAAGAATATCTCTTTTTGTCGCTAACGGACCAATCCATTTAAATTTATCATGACGTACTTTTGTATAAGTCGTACCAAACAATACAACATTTTCGTCTTCCAAAGCCATTTTGTAAGCTCTTGCCCATGGGTAAACCCTGATTTCTTCGTGAGATCCCACCCTTCTCTGAATTTCTTTCACTATTTCAACAGAAGGACCAACCAGTACGCCATTTCTTAAATAATTTAATGGCGGCAGATTTTCTGTTAAAATTGTAAGCTGTTTTGAAAATACAGGTTGAACTGAAATTAGAAACACTGATGCTATTATTACAAGTAGTCTTTTCATAATAGACCTCCTTTTAAGCTTTGCTAACTATTATAATATTTCTGAATCCATATTATCACACTAATTGAGGGGTTGATTGTCCAGTATCTTTTCTGTGGGGAAAACTTCGAGTTCGACCAGTACATTTTCATGCTTATCAAAGGGATCAGTAACGCACATGATCTACTGGTCACACTTTTAGCTGTACAATATTGAAAACATTAGTGGGTCGGGCAAAGCCTTTCAATTGCATATCTCCCAGGGGCTGGGCCTCAACCAAATCCTCGATCTTGCTGAGAGTCTTTTGGTCTGTCAAAATCTGTCCCGTCTTGGCCTCCGAGGAAAGGCGGGAGGCGAGGATGGTCACATTGCCAACTGCTGCATAATCCATGCGCCCTTCAAAACCAATGGTGCCCAGGGTTGCATATCCAGAAGCCATACCCACCCCCAAATCCAAATCGTAACCCTTTTTTAGCCATCCCTGGCGAAGCTCTCTCACTCTGGCTTGCATTTCCATGGCCATGCTTACCGCCTTTTCTGTGTGGTCCTTGCGAGGAATAGGATCATTGAAGAAAATCATGATTCCGTCTCCGGCAAAGTGCTCTAGCGTGCCTTCAAATTTAAAGATCAGTTTACCCATTTCGGCATGATAGCTTCTCAGGAAGCCGATAACCTCTTCAGGCTCGGCATAGTCGGAGAAGGCGGTGAACCCGCGCAAATCCAAAAATATGACAGTTACCTCACGGCGGTGACTCTCAAGCAGTCCTTTCTCTCCGGATGAAGTGATTAGGTCCACGAGCTGGGGAGAGAGAAAGCGCTTTAACCGTCCGACTCGCTCAAGTTCGGCGAGTTGTTTTGCAACACGTTGTTCAAGCGTCTGGTTCCATTCAGCGAGTTGGGCCGACTGCTCTTCCAGTCGAGCCGCTTGATCCCGGACCGTATCGTGAAGTTCCTTGATACGTAGCATAGACTTGACTCTAGCAATCAAGGCAGCATGGTCAACCGGCTTTGTTAAATATTCATCACTGCCGGCATCGAGACCGGCGATCACATCTTTTGAACTGGCTTTGGCTGTGACCATGACGATCGGCATAAAAGGTAGAGCGGGATCCGCTTTGAGGCGTTGGCACACCTCTATTCCGTCCATCTTGGGCATCATAATGTCAAGCAGAATCAAGTCAGGTTGTGTCTCTCTGGCTATGGTCAAGCCCGCTTCGCCGTCGGTCGCTGTGATAACCTCATAGTTATGGGATGTGAGGCGAGTCTGGAGAATGTCCAAGCTTGCGGGGTTGTCCTCTACGATCAGAATTCGTGGTGGCGTTCTCATGATTTTCCTTCTATAGTCAGCTATGGCACATATTCGCGGATCTTTGTCAAAAGCTTACGTGGACTGAATGGTTTTGACACATATGCATCGCAGCCAGCCTCAAAGGCCTTCACATCTTCGCCGCTCAGTGCATAAGAGGTGACAACGATGATCGGAACCTTTTGGAGATCGGGTTTGGCCTTAATCCGCTGCGCGGCCTCGTATCCATTCATACCGGGTAATTGGACGTCCATCAGAATCAGGTTAGGGCGATAGGTCTCAGCTGCGGTTATCCCCTCTTCGCCGGTAACCGCCTCGATCACTTCGTAGCCGTTGCTCGTGAGGAGGTCACGCATGATACGCCGGTTATCTTCATGGTCTTCAATCACCAAAATCGTCTTATTCATCATTAATCCCTTTGCCTCTCTACCCGAATCGGCAGTTTGAATCGAAAAGTCGAGCCTTTTCCAAGAGTGGACTCCACCCAAATGTGGCCACCGTGCATTTCGATGATTCTCTTTGCAATCGAGAGACCAAGTCCTGTTCCGTCCTTTTCCCGGGTACTGGAACTATCAGCCTGCTGGAACTCTTTAAAAATCCTTTTCTGATCGGCTTCTGAAAGCCCGGGACCGGTATCAGACACGGAGACCAAAAACGTATCGTTGGAAACAATTACCTCTACACTAACTTCCCCTTCCTCGGTGAATTTGATCGCATTCCCGAGGAGATTCAACAGCACCTGGGTGATGCGTTGTTCGTCTCCCTTGCCTGTTGTCAGATCCGTGGGGACCATAGCTTTCAAATCCAGTTCTTTTTCTGCTGCCAACGCTTCAACATTGGTGAAGACAGTTTGAACCACCTCCCCCATCGAATATTCGCTGAGAGAAAGGATGAGCTGACCCGCTTCAATCTTGGAAAGGTCGAGAATGTTATTGATCAGGCCTAAGAGATGGCGTCCATTTTTTTCCAGACGCTCAAGAATTTCCTGAATCTTCTCAGGCACTTCGCCGTAAATCTTGTCTAAAATAAGCTCCGTGTAGCCCAGAATGGCATTCAGGGGGGTTCTGAGTTCGTGGCTCATGTTGGCGAGGAACTCGGACTTGTGCTTGCTGGCGATCTCGAGCTCGCGCCCCTTTTCCTCGATCTCTCGAAAGAGCCGTGCATTTTGGATTGCCAGCGCTGACTGAGTGGCGAAAGTCTGGAGGAGTTCCACCGTTTTCTTTTCAAACTGCCCAGGAGCTCTGCGCCTTACCAACAGGCCACCAATGAGTCTGTCTTTGCGAACCAGCGGAACCGCGAGAAATGCTCGAAATCCATCTCGCAAGATGATCTCGCGAAGCGGATAGGTTGGCTCCTCCATGATGTCCGGAACCTGCACTGCTTCACGGATTACACCAGCTCGACCCACTGCAGTCTCGCCCAGTTTGACCCCAGTTTCTCGGATCGCCCGGGTCAGTTCCTTACTCATTCGGTGTGTTGCGCGGAGCTGGAACTGCTCGGTTGTCTCATCGAACTCATAGATTGCCCCAGACTCCGTCCCTGAAAGGTCGACAGCGTGAGCAACTATCGTAACAAGAACTTCTTGGAGATCCAGCGTAGAGCTGACTGCCTGGCTGATTTTCCCCAGGGCTTTCAGTTCTTCTACTAACCGAGCTAACTCCTGGGTGCGCACTTTGACCTTCTGCTCCAGGGTTCGGCTGTACTCCTCCAGTTTTTCCTTGCTCTGTTTAAGCTCTCCGAATAATTGCTTGATCGATCCTCGCATGCCATCTAAATGCTGAGCGAGTATTCCAATCTCGTCACTACTACTTTTGTCAACGAAGGTGTCGAGATCACCATGAGAGATCAATGAAGCCGACTCTTGTAATTTCAATAAAGGCCGAGAGATATACCTTTTTGTGATGACTATGGATGTGATCCAAATTGCCGCAATGATGAGGACTGTCAAGGCAGTAATGCCATAAATTAGCAAAAGGACCTGTTTTCTCACGCTTTCGCGCGACATCACGATTAGAATCTTACCGACTTTGCTTTCTTCAAAGTGAATATCAGAAGATTTTAGAATAAATTTTGAGCTGTTCAGCAATGTGGAAGGCATCGCTGATTCAAGCTGTTGTAGCTTATACCCAGGACGTTTTTTCTTAGTGATAACCTGATCTCCCCACGATATCTTTGTATAAACAATTGACTCATCTAGAAATAGGGCCTCAACAAAGTCATTTACAACCTCGTTGTCCAAATTCCATAGAGGCGTTGGCAGGCTTATCTGTGCGATTTTTATGGCATTGTCTAACCGAGTTTCTAGCTCACTCTCGATTATGTTAATGTCGAAAAGAATACCGACCACAGCAAAAGCAATCAACAATAACGTAATGACGCCAATCAAGGCGTAAATAAAGCGACGGCCGATACTACTGACTTTAGGTGAAAATTTTGATGAGGAGGCGTGCTGCATGGACATAATACTTCATGGCTTATTGCGCCAGCCCCACGCTGGCGATGTCATTCTTTATGTGGTGATTCGGGCCAATTTTCCAACGTCGCACGAACAAATGATGCGGGATAATGATAGAATTCCTTTTTCGTAACTTAAAGAATAGGAAAATTTACCTTGTCTGTCAATGTCTAAAACATGACAAAGCCCATAATGTCTTAGCTGCTTATTTTCCGTCAATATGGCTCTTTAGCCTGCAGGCTCCACATTTGAACATTTATTCCCTGTTATTAGATACATGGTAGGATATAACTGTAAGGTATTTCAGGGTGTCAAACGTTTTATCTTATTTCCCATCCTTAGATCTGTAACCGACCCTGGATGCCTGCTGAATAACAGTCATTCCCTGGCCCAGACCGATCACCAATACTGTATGCTTCAAAAGCCGGACTTGGAACAGTGTATAGTTCAAACCTACGATAAACAAACGGGTCGCAGCCCTGGCCCAGACCGGGTGTCCTGTGTTAATCGCAAGGGATCGTTCCTTGAGCAATAAACCTAAATTTTAACTTCAAAATGGGCTTAGTCGCGCCAGGGCGGGCATGTAGGGCTCTCTTAAGAGAAAGAGGCGAGGATAATGTATCCAAAATACTGTTTGACTTTGTGGGCCAAAAAGGTTAGCTTCCTTTGAATTCAATCACGTGACTCGGATTTCTGCCTTCCTTGTACCGGTACGTGTTGAGATTCAGTATCTTTTTGCAGGTCTGATCGCTCGAACGCGATCTCGAAATGCGGTATCAATAGGTTTCATACAAGCATACATCTGATGCTTGAGAAGATTACGCCAATCCGTTTTGTAAACAACATTAAACATTGGTAGATATTCCGATGCATCTTAAAAGAGTTACTATTCATCCCGAAAAATTCCCGACCACAGAACACTATCCGTTTAACCTAAACATTTTTCATGAGACGAAAAGCATTTTATTCAACTCGCCGGTTACATTCTTTGTAGGAGAAAATGGCACAGGAAAGTCGACTTTGCTCGAGGCTATAACGCACAAATGCGGCATATATATATGGGGAAACATTGAGAGAAAACCTTTCAAAGTCAACTTATATGAGAAAAGGTTGCACGAGGCTATCGATGTCGAATGGACTCAGGGTTCCGTGCATGGGTCGTTTTTCGCATCCCAGATATTCCAAAACTTTGCCCAAATTCTGGACGAATGGGCAGCAGCAGACCCTGGATCACTTGATTATTTCGGGGGGCAATCTTTAGTGACCAAATCCCATGGCCAGTCACTCATGTCGTTTTTCAAGGCCCGCTACAAAATCAAAGGGATTTATTTTATGGACGAACCAGAGACAGCGCTCTCACCAAGAACCCAATTAGATTTGGTTGGGTTGCTTAAGGACATGAGCCAGGCCGGGCACGCACAATTTATCATTGTCACTCACTCCCCAATCCTCCTGGCATGCCCTGAGGCGAAGATTTACAGCTTCGACTCTGTGCCTGTAAAGCAAATTGATTATGAAGAGACAGATCAGTTCCAGATCTACAAGAACTTCATGGTGGATAGAAACAAATACCTCAACTCAATATAAAAAAATAGCATTTGACTTTAAGAAGCAAATCTATTGACCTCACAGGCACTTTTCGGGGCAATGGCGATTTTATTATTATACAATCTCCTCAAGGGATAGTATGCAGTTGGATGGTTCTTGGATGATGCTTCCAGGCATAAAATTTTAACCTTTGGATTCTATGGGTTCTTCCTGCTGTAACTTGATCGCGTATAAGCCTCTTTTTTTCAAATGAAATCGCAGAGCGATTATATTGAATATAAAGCCTTCAATCTTTGTCTATGAGCCCGGGCCCTCAAAATTTCAACGAAAAACTGCGCATGGGATTTAAAGCGTTAAATAACGATTTTTAGTCAGGAAACTTGTTTAAATCATTAATAATCTTTCCGTTATCTAAGTTTTGCATATGTCTGATAATATTTAACAGCGCTTCACGAGTTAACTTTCAATAGGTTTAGCCTTATGGATAAATTTACTATAAGGAGGCTATTATGTATAAAGCTATATTAGTACCATTAGACGGTTCAAAGAGAGCTGAGGCAATATTACGCCACGTTGAAGGACTGAGCACACTCTACCATGCAAGAGTTATCTTTTTACAGGTAGTTGAGCCATCGCCACTCGTTGTAGGCCCTGAGGGGAGTATTGTCCTGCATCAGGAAGAAATTGAAAGATGGACAAAGGAGGCAGAATCTTATCTTTCAGTAGTACAAGGAGAGTTTCAAGAAAAAGGGATTGAGACCGAGAAGCATGTCATAAACGGACCTGTCGTTGAAGCCATTATAAAGGTAGCCGAGAAGGAAGGAGCGGACCTTATTGCCTTAGCCAGCCATGGTAGGAGCGGTTTATCACAAGTATTTTATGGAAGTGTTGCAGCAGGCATATTACACCGCATAGATCGACCTCTCCTCCTGATTCGTTCTCGAGGGAATGAATAATATGCATATCATAAGGTAAATCAGTATAACTTGCGTGGTATGTCCTCAAACCATAGTCACCTAATAATAGAGACTGCTCCATGCTATTGTTAAAGAATGCGCAAATCTTTTCAAGCAGCTCTCACTAATGTGGATACCTTATTGTGCTGTGTCTGGCTTGGTTATTACGCTTGCAACGATACCGCCGCCCAAAAGGAAGGTTATCATAATCGTGAAGACAATGGTATAGCTTCCGGTTATGTCAAAAAGGAACCCAGCAAGGTAAGGGGCAAAGGCTCCGGTGAATATTCCTGCAGCCATAGTGATCCCAATGAGTTCCCCTAATGAACTCATGCCGAAGAAATCTCCCAAGATACCCAGATATGCAGAAACCCTGCTTCCGTGGCAAAAACCATAAAAGAGGACGAAACAGTAAAGCATCCATGTTGTTTGCAAGAACAGCAACAGTAGCATGAATAACCCCATCCCAAGGTACGAAAAAACGAATATCGTTTTCCACTGGATTTTTTCCGAGAGATAGCCACCTATTATACGGCCAGGTATTGAAAATCCTCCCATAAGTCCGATAGCTGCCGCTGAGGCAGTTGAAGAAATGCCGATATCTGTGGCATAGGGCACAAGATGGACAGCGATGATTTGAAATGCGGCAATCGCAACACAATGACAAATGGTTATGACGAAAAAAGAAGGAGTCATCAGAAACTCTCGTGTTGACCGTCGTGGAATACTAAGCTGATTCGGCGCTGCTCTTGATCCATCAGAAATCGTATCTGTCTCAACTGGATTCACTTTAACCACGAATGATGATCCAGACATAATAACAAAAAAGAGGATACCAATAATCAGATAAGCGTCTCTCCAGCCGTGGTTGGAGACCAGATAGTTGGCCAGTAACGAAAAGAAAAAGGCACCCACACCAACTCCAGAGATAACGATCCCAAGTGCCAACCCTGCTCGCTCCCTGTTAAAGAAGGAACGCTGCACGGTTGAGGTGGGCACAGACCAGTTTGCACCGCCTCCGAGTCCTCCGATGAAAAGGAACATACGAAGCTGGTTTACGGTATAAGCAAGACTACAGAGCGAAAAACCGGCCCATATTAGAACTGCGCTCACAAGAAGAATGGGTCGGGGACTGTATTTGTCAGCAAGTTTGCCCGTAGTTATGACCGAAATAACGTACCCTATCAGGAAAGCCGTATACCCTGATGAAATCTGAGCTCGACTCCAAGAGAACTCCCGGAATATCGGCTTTAAGAAGACACCAAACGTCCACATGCTTCCGCCCTGCGTCAGCATCACAGCAAAACAGGCACACACTGTAAACCAGCCATAGAAAAGATCGGGATTGTACTTTTTTTCAGGCATAATGCTTATGGTTTCACGCAATTAGGTAATAAATCATTGATTGAATTGATATTAATAAACCTCCCTTTTTGTGGGTGCGAATATAGGGAAATTAACTATTGTGTGTCAATGACAAAGACAGTAATCGATTTTGTGTCTGCTCATTTTCAATACCTTATCTTACGAGGCCCCATTGACCCTTCTATGTAGTGGCCTACTATTGCCTTTGACACCTTATCACCAGTGTGATCTTTCTCTTTATTCCCCAAAGTTCGTCACAAGTATATGTTATGAATAGACAAGGCAGGCGGATGACCTGAGAGTCTTCTCTTATACAGAGGATACGTGTATAAAGTAAATATAACGATAAAATGAAAAGTAAGTTATTAGATTTCAGCTCTCAAGTAATAACCTCTAATAAACTATATTTTTACACAACCCTATCTCAAATACTATAGCATGTATATCAACCATAAGCTGTCTTTAAAAACTAAAACAGCATACAATTCGCAACGGATTCTGGTGGGCATTACTCATCAGGAAACTGGAGGTAGCGCAAGAGAATAAAACCACCCATAATTATTATACCTACGAGAGCAATCCCTAAATCGAAACTGAACATATCCCCAAAGAGACCAATCCCAGTAGGAATAGCCCCTCCTCCCACGAGAAAGCCAAAAGGCACTGTTAAGGAAACCGAGATATTACGAACGCTTGGTGGTCCAATTCGGGAGAGCGCTGCAAATCCCGGCGGGAAGAAACAGACTGCTATGAGAGGTTGGAGAAAAACTATGAGCACAACCCAGGATCCGGGTACAATGCCAAGAAGCAAAGTGAGAAAACCTGTAAAAAGGAGAACACCTCCGAGGGCAACCTTTGGACCAAGTTTGTCCGTCACTATACCCGAAAGAAATGCCACTCCAAGCCCTGAAACCCGAGACAACGCCACCACGTAATTAGCCCAGCGCTGCGTCATCCCCCTCTCAGAAACTAGGAAAAGAGGCAGCATGGCGTAGATACCTAATGTTCCACTGATACCCAGACTGAAAAATACAATCATGCTCCAAAATGATGGTTCCCTTAAAAGACTCTTTACATTAGATGGACTGGGAGGCTCACCAGGAAAGTCTCCACCTTTTCCGAAGCGGGCAAATGCCAAACCAACAAATAGAGATGCTAATCCAAGCAGTGCCAGGATGTTTCTCCATTTAAACCATACCAAAAGAGCCTCAGAAATGAGGGGTGCGGTGAGAAAACTGAGATTGGGGGCCAGTTCATGAATGGCAATGGCCTTACCCCAGTCCTTAGACCTCACCAGGGATGTTAGGGTGCTGATGCCAGAGGGAAGGTAAAGCCCAGCAGCCAATCCGATTATTATGCAGCCAATACGGACCTCCCTTAAAGTGTGGCTGAAGGAAATGGCGAGAAGTGTTATACCAAGGACTATAGATGAAAAAATGATAGTTTTTCTATGAGTAAATCGTGATGAAAGAAACCCAGATCCCATGAGGGAGATAAAGTAGCCGAGAGAAATTAGCAAAAACAGGGATCCGGCCTCTGCATGGCCAATCCCAAGATCCATTTCTATGGTGGGCATTAATGGGGCCAGTATGATCCTTGAGATAAAATTTAAGAAAAAGATCCCTGTCATTAAAAGCAGTGGCCCCACCTGGGATCTGAGTGAAGCTGCATTCTCGTTCATTTTTTTCCTATAGATCAGTTTATCATTATCTGTCGAGCGTGAGGCGTGATTTGATTGCATAGCAATACCAAGGTGTCTAGCGAAGCTTCGCCTCAAACCAACGAGTTGAGAAAAACCATATACCATTAATTGAGACGAAGCGATGTCGGTTTCGTCTAAGGTTATACGGTTGCGCTGCTGGTTTCGTATGACGTTAACCGTTGACCGTTTCGAGCTGCGCAACCGCAACCGTTCTACGATCCCAATTATCTTTTACACTTAGTGGTATTACAAAAACTTGACATAAAATTTAAGATCTTAGTTTATGTAGACATCTAAAGGGTGTTGAAAAGTACCCTGCGAGAGCGTGATAATTTGTCTCCTGCAGAGTGAATCAGACTCATTTTTTCTGCTTTTTGTTTTTCTTGCCCTGTG
>Ga0233415_10001458_pt1 | contig 10288 bp, 13 predicted proteins | sample Na_anoxic_12_MG_FD_188631 | JGI IMG/M metagenome (GOLD analysis project Ga0233415, IMG submission 188631) | Seawater microbial communities from Saanich Inlet, British Columbia, Canada - Na_anoxic_12_MG | ecosystem: Environmental > Aquatic > Marine > Inlet | place: Canada: British Columbia...
GTGTTAGCAAATATGAGTCTTGTTTTTCTTGAGAATATCCAGCAGGTCGTTTATCATCGCCTTTGTTGATCATTTAAATAATCCTTTTTTGTGATTGATTTTGTTAACCATCTTAATAATCCTTATTAATTTGATTGACTTAAAACTCCTTTCGAATTAGTTGATTTGGATTCTTTTCTGGTGATCTCCTTTTTTTTGGTGATTAGTTAGGTTTCCTTTTCTAACTAGTCCAGGGGTTTATTACGTTTCAGACGCGTATTTTTTTGTAAACTCCCCCAAATCAAGATGACGCGGGGGAATGTTTACGGATTATGCTACTAAACAGCATATTTTTCAATGGTTTAAAACCAACCAAGATTGATCACAAGCACAGATAGAGCAGCTAGCGCCCACATGATTAATGCGCCAAGCAGCAAAGCAAGCGTGAACCCAATTGCCCATCTTGTTAAGTGAAAAGCTAGCCATGATACAAAGTGAGGCACCTCGGCCAACGACCCAAGAAAACTCGTAAAAAGTCTTCCAAGTAATGACCAAGGCATGAATAAAAAAGCTAGAAAAGTGATTACTGTGTAGGTATGATGGTAATGCATATTTTACTCCTAGTTAATGATTTGCCTGGCAGTCAGACACCAGGCTTACGAAATCATTATCTAGGAGTTTTTTTTATTAAGCAAGAAAACTATTCCATTATATTGATTTTCGCTCTTCCAATTCCTCAAACTTCCAATAGTACGTCGTTTTTTTGTGCACTTTCGATATGACTCCTACGAGTAGCATATCTCTTATTACAGTATAAGAGGTTGCCGGTGCGTACCCCATGAGACTTTGGATTTCGCTAGTTTTAATTAGATCGTCGTAATTTAAATGCAATAAACAAGCAATCGTAATCTTAGTTGATGGGGTTATACCCTCAAATTGAGCAATTTTCTCCCTATATATTCTTAGTTTTCTTTGTAACGTCATCATTCCTTAACTTCCTCAAATATTTTGTTTGTTAGCCTGTAGAAGCCCATCACGACTCCCCCTTCCTCTTCCACGCGCTCTATATAGCCTTTTGCAATTAAGCCACACAGGCAAAAATGGAGCGTCCTACGTGTAATCCAAATTCTTCTGAAGATGTCTCTTGTTTGTGCCATTCCTTTGTGGTCGCTAGAAGCACAAAAAACAAAAAGAACGTTCTTTTCCGACGAAGTCAAAAGTTTCGTCAAACAGGCGTGCTCCTCAAATGCCTCTAATTTTTTGCTTTTCGTTAGCATGAGTTTCTCCTTCTTCTCTGATTATTATTTTTTTGTAAATTGTTTTTCTGAAAAAATATCTTCCAGATGAACCTTTAGTTAAACACTTGCCGACAAGACCTGCAAGAGCTTCTCGCGTCTCTATGCGTGAGAGACCAGTGTGATACATTATTGTCTCAAAGGACGCCCCTTGTTCTATGCTAAATGCCCGCCATGATGCTGTATTCTCTTCACAAGCTAGCATAACTATATACATTACCATTTTCTGGTTTGGCGTCATTTTTGTGCAAGGCATGATGAATTCGTTAAAAATTCGGTTAGCTCTGAGATCTAATTTGCCTCCTGAAATTACATTTTTAACATGATGGTACACATAAACTTTAGGTATATCTGTTGTTTTCAATCTTTTCTCCTGATGAAAGTGTGAAGTAGGTTTCTTATATACGGCAAAAACTTGATCGGCGCAAGTAATAATTATAGGATAAGGGCTTCTTACTGAAAACAATATAAGGACAAGAAATATGAGGAAATTACGATTCGGTTCGAGTTTGCAGTCATGCGCAAATTACATGGCTGAAATCAGCCAAGATAACCCCGCATATGAGGGGTTGATTTTGTTGCTTGCTATTAGTGGCAACGACCTAACAAGACTCAAGGACATGGTGGATTGCTCAAGAGGCCATATCCGCGGCATGTATCGCGGTGCAATTCCACCGTCTCACAGGTTTTGCTGCTATTGCGAAATCCTGACTGATGGGCTTGTAGGGTTCCACAACTTAAGGCCCGACGTTTATGCGGAGTATAGGCAGAACAGAATCAAAGAACTTCTAACGCCGAGTGAGCAACTGCGAATAACAACCTTAAGGCTTGAGATTGAGCAGCCAGATTTTGTCATGCCAAGGCATGATGAATTCTTGCCAGAGCCATATAGACCAAGCATATCGAAACCTGATTATTAATTTAAAAAACACTTGACAGTAGGAAGCTGGTGTCGTACTATGACTAAGAACTAGAGAAAAGGTACTCTAGTTTGAACAAAAAAGGAAAAGCCATGAGCAACTACCAAGACATGATTGAACACATAGTTCACGTAGAAAATAAAGAATCTGACAATTTAACTACCGAGGATTTGCGTGGATTAATTTCGCTGTATTGCGCTGAAATGGATGTGGACCAGTATGTAGAAGAATTCTGTGAGATGGACCACATTAGCACTTTGTTTAAGACTCATCTTTTTGAGCTTTCAGGAGAAGAGGTTAAAGAATCCATCATTGAAGGGCTAGAAGTGCAGTTTGGCGATAGAATAAGAGCCGACATTGATAAGACGTATGAGGACGTATACGGGTTGCTTGGAAACGCACACGAGCTATCCAAAAAAGTTCACGACATATTATTTAAAGTCCCATTAGCTAGCGCTCAAATTTAAGGAAAAAAAATGTTAAAAGTTCAAACAAGTTTTCAAGACGATCAAAAAAGCTCCCCATTACGCATCTTGGCGTTTGGGGACCACGGACTGGGCAAGACGTACACTGGTATTAATTGTTTCACTGATTCAATATTAGTCGATATCGAAGATGGAAGCTTACAATATTCAGATATTTTGGAGAAAAACAAACACGCCAGAGTTCGAACTGACAAATTTCATGAAGTTGTGGGTTTTGTTGAGTCACTAAATAAAGACCGACATCAGTACAGCACTGTTATGGTCGACTCATTGTCGATGATTTGGGACCAGATTTTAGCAGAATGCAGAAAAAGCATCTTAGGCTCAGAAGGGAAATGCGAGTACGGCAAAGAATACATAGAAGCTGGACTGCATTTTAAATATTTTGTTAATGAGCTAATCCAAACTAAATCGAATCTATGGCTAATTGCTCACGAAAAAAAGACTATCAACGACAGACTAGAAGTCTTTGTTGCTGACACCTGGAAGAAAACCGCTTACTTACTTGACATTGTGGTAAGGTTCTTGCCTAACGAAAGAGTGCAAGTGGAAAAATCCAGACTTAAATGTTTGCCTCAAAAGAACATGAAGCGTTCTGAGTTTGAAGCAATCATTAAAGAAAACGGAATTGGCATCCCTGAATACGATTTTGTATCAGAGGAGAGAGTCCAAGAATTCAATGAACTAAATAAGGAGAACAAATACGAAGAAAGACATATGAGAAAAATATTTGCTAAGTTGGGATGCTCATGTGTGGAGCAACTGACTAATAAAGAAATGGATAAACTAATATTAACTTTTAATGACTAAAATTTAATTAACAATTTAAGGATAAATAATGACTATTACTAAGAAAGAAATTGCTTGTGTTGTTGCTTGTGGTGCCGCTGTGCTGGCTTTCGTTCCAGGGAGTTCGTTTGCTAGCGAAAACAATCTAATGGCAACAGCGCCTGTCCATAAGAAAGCGCTTCACCCTAATGCTGCCTCTTTAAACATCGGTACGGATGGTGCAGGCAGCACTTTGGATGTGGGCTATGTCCGAGTTTTTACTCCGAATATTTCCGCTGCAGCGCATGTTAACTATTCTTTCGGTCTAGCGCAAATGAAAATTTCAGCTAGCTCTACTTGGGTAGGGAAGGCTAAATACAATTTGCGACCAATGGTTAAGGCAGGTGTTAATGTTGGTATTGATACTAGCTTTGATTATGAAGGCGGTTTGATGCTTGACATGGGCGAGCAATTAAATGTTTGGCTCACTTTAAACGACTTACTATCTAGCCAAAAAAGGTCGTACAAAGTTGGTGCTAACTATGTAGTTGCACAAGACTGGGTGGTAACACTTGAAACAGATCTATCAGATCATGGTTCAACTGCATCACTTGGTGCTCAATATAGTTTTTAGTCTAAGTTTTAAAAAAGGAATAATAATATGAAATTTGAATTTAACTCTGTCGCTGAGCTTTTCGATGGCTTTTCTGAAATTGCAGCAAGATATGGTTATATCTTAGTTGCTCAGCCAAAGCCTCAAGAAGCTGAAAAGCCTAGCGATAAGCCTGCTGAAAATACAGCAGCTTAAAACTGACCCCCGCTTGCAGTGAGTGGGCGGGGTTTTTGTCTAGATAAGGAGATTTAAGATGAAAGAGACTACAACAATACAGTTATTCTGCAAACTGAAAAGCAAGAGAATTCATCATTTTGCTAACTTTTTAGCGCGCGATAATTCTGGTGATATTTATGCATACCAAAACTGCCCCCAGTTAATTAGCTCAACTTATTACGGGAACTCATGCGGTATTCAGTGGTTAGTCTTTAGAGATGACGAAATTGACAAGGAGCTTTCTAACTTTAAAAAGAAAAGCATCATGTCAATGGATAAATTCAAAAAAATATTATAATTTTTAAAAAGGAACTTTAAAATGAAAACTAGAATTAAACAATATCTTACTGAAAAAAAAATTAGACTTAACAAAAAAGCTAAATTCTTAGCTAGAGACCTCGACGGTTGTGTTAACGCTTTCGACACAAAGCCTACATACAACAAAAGTGATGAAATATGGTACGCTACTAATAAGCAGTGGACAATCATAGATTCTATTGGCGATTTCATGGGCGACAATGCAAGTATGAATTTTTCAGATTTGCAGCCTGGATCAATTATTAAAATTTAAATAAGGAAAGACAATGGGTGACGAAAACGAATACAAAGAGCCGATGGAAGTTGGTGACATCTTGAGTTTCACTCCTGAAGAAGACAGAGACTCCGGCCCTACGTTAGTATTAGGAAAGTGTGAGTTTGTTGTAAAAGCGGCGACTGTGACAATATCTAAAGCAGGGAAGCCAATGATTAAGCTTTTATGCGTCTTGCATGACAGCGATGGAAACTCTGCAAACTGCTTTGAATACATTGTTGCAACTGCATCGTGGAAAATAGAAGGCTTATTAAAATCTGTAGGAATGGGAGATCAATATGAAAAAGGGAAATTGTCCGCTAGGAGCCTGGTTGGAAAAAGTGGGATATGCTCTATTAACAAAGATGACTTCGGTTATAAGATCAAAAAATACTATCCTCAAGGCGCTAATACGGATGCGCAAAGAGGAAGAAAAGAAGAAGAAATAAACGACGTTATACCTTTCTAGATATAGCACAGCAAGGGGGATTTTGTACCTCCCCCTTGCGCTACTACATCACAACCCTATAAACACCTTCAATAGATGCTTTAAGAATTGCGTTATATTAATTGAAGGGTTGTCAATCAAATACACTAGCGCAGCACAAAGCGGCATATAAAATTTCTTCTGTGACAACCTATCACAAATATTCATTTTTTTTATTTCTATTTCAGCCATGTTGAAATCCTTTCATTTTGTTAAAAAAGCTAACAATATAATTGTTTCACAATGGGTAAAAATAAGCCATAGATAATTGGATTATTGTTATTGATAATAATAGTTATCAATAGTTTAGTACTAATTGGTGTACTGTACCGTACCACAGTACAGTACACCCGATAGTACACTTTAGTCGTTTATTTAATCTCGGACATTACTGACCAAGCTTTAAACAAACTATTAGGTGCAGCGTTTTGGCAAGAAGCCGCCAGAACTCCGGCATTGCTTCCGTTTTTAACAGCACCATTGTCAGCAGCGTTAAGGTCGCTATGCTCACACGGATCGCCAGGGGCGAACGTAGAACCCGCATCAGCTCGCAGCGTCAGAACCTCAACACCTTGTACCTCTATAATGTCACCTGCATTTGTTGCAGCCGATAGCGCAACCCCGACTACAGGTATATTTTGTGGATCTGAAGTTAGTACAGGTGTTAGATAGAATGGCGTGGATGACTGTCTTAAAAGATCGCCAATACGCACAGCAGCAGCAGCGCGACAACTTACTGAAGTCTTAGGGCTCCATGCGGCGCTTACTACATCGTTGACATCGCCAAGCTCGATAAGCTCCCCAGCATGAACAAACTTTTCAGTTCTAACGATGAATTCATTGTTAGCCTGCATATAGATGCCGCCATTGTATTGAATAGTGGCAGTGTTATCAGCCTGTGTAGCCGTTATCAAAGATCCATCAGACAATATTAAGGTGTTGCTGTGTGTAATATTTGTCGCAGCGCCGTGGACAAAACTGTTGTTCGCGTCGGTAACGGTTGTGTTTCGGCAATTCATCAAAATGTTGCCTGCGCCGCCAGCAACTACCGTGTCGTCACAACCTATAAGCACAGCTCTTTGTGCATTTCCTACGCCTGCTTCTACCACACATCCTTGTGATGCCAGAATATCCACAGCATCACAGTCATCTGTAATCCGACAAGATATCGAGTTTAATATGGTCGCTCTGTTAACGTTATCTTCAATTTTGCAATCATCTGAGCCCATAATCTCTGAGCCAGTTGTCCCAACTCCAATTGAAGAAGAAAACGAGTTAAATATCCCAACTCTAGTATTATCTTGATCGATTGTAGAAGCTTCCGATCCAAAGATTTCAGCGCCATTATTTCCAGTACCAATGGCACAAGTAAGCGAGTTCAAGATAGTTGATCTATCCGAATTAGCTATTGTCGCTTGCTCAGAAGCAAATGCTGTACAACGGTTTCCTTCAACACTTGAAGAGTTACATGCGATCAGCCCGGATTCGGAAGAGCCAGCGCCTGTGACTAAGTTTGATTCTCCGGCAATATCAAAACAATCATTCCCCTCTATAGTGCTCGTTCTAGCTCGAATCATTACTGATCCATTAGCACCCGCACCGAACACTGAAGCCTCCGCTCCTAACGCTAAGTTACGCTGAGTGTTAACAGATGAGGTAACAAATGAAGAGCCAATAATGGTTGTCTTGTTGCTGGCAATAGTAGAGTTGTCAGAAGCGATCACAGCAGATTCAGAGCCATCAAGCGATGTTACTTGCGACGATATGATTACGCTATCATTTGTCCCTGCAGTCGCCATTGTTGAGTCTTGAGATCCAAGAATAACTAGCCTGTCGCCTGTTATTGTGCTGTTGTTACTTGCAGCTACAATTACCTCGGAACAATTTGTTGCAACAGCTGTATTCGCACCCAAGTATGTGCAAAAGTTGTTACCAGTTCCGCTAACAAACTCTGAAGAAATAGCAATATTTTCGCTGCCGTCAGGAAAGGTGATACTGTCTGAGGCTATTACCCCATTTTTGTTACCTTTAATATCATTGCTATCACCTGCAAAAATGAAGTTCTCACCGCCTTCCATTGCACCATTTGACGACGCTATCATGACATTATCAGTGCCTACTAGCGTGCTATCTTTAGACGATATCGCAATTGATCGTAATGCGTTAGTGCTATAAGCAACGTTAAGCGAACCGATAATTGTATTGTTTGCGCCAAGAGGAGCTACATTAAGAGTACAACCATCAGAGTTGATTATGGTCGCAAAACTTCCAGTTGTGATTTTACAATCATCGGATGAAAGAACCATGTTTCGCTGGCCAGCAAGTACATCTACATTCCTTGAGCTATGAACAGAAGAAACGTTAACATTGTCGGCGATATTTACCGTGCTGCTAGCCATCACAGCTGAGTTTCCCACATTATTGCCTATGGTCGCACTTACAGCAGCCAGAACTAAACATCTTTGTGTGTTTGTTCCTATAGAGCTATTATCCGCGCCAAGAGCTACAGAATGTTCACCAGAAATATCGCATACGGAACTAAACATTGTCCCGCTTTCTACGGATCCTACACCGGTAGTGTTAGATGTTCCCGCAAGGTGCATAGTTCTTGTTCCGCTAGCGGTAACAGCTAAGGAAGCCATAACAACGCCTTGCACAGAATCCGACAAATTAATTTGCTTACCGCCAATGACTGTATTTGATTTAGACAGAACATTTGTTATTACAACGTTTTCTGAAGACAAAACGGTTGATTCAGACGGGGTGACTATGTTCCCAGTCCCTGACAAGCTCGCGATAAAAGAATTCGAACCGCCAACCGATACATCATTACTACCCATTACTGTTGCTCGCGAAGCAGATGCTGCAAAAGTAATATCTTCAGAAGTCATCGCGGTACAATCAGTCGACCCTGTCATTGTTACATTTTGACAATGCTCAATAACCGATCTTGTCGTTTGACCTCCGAATGAAGAATTCAAAGACCCAACAATTGCGCTGTATTTACTGTCTCCTAGTTGGCAATTATTTGCTCCTAAAGCATGAGAAAATTCGCTTCCCACATCAATTGACGATCCGGTAGATCCAATTAAAACACAATGATCACCTTCTAATGTTGAAGATGTTGCCCCAGCTGCAAAGCAACTAACGCTTGCTGCGTTTTGAATACCTACGGTATTAGCCCCAACAACTGTATTGTTACTCCCTATGATGCTTACATCAGTCGAGCTTGCAATGAGACTATCTGTCGAACCAGTTACAGAGTTGTTGTTACCACCAATAATTACAGATCTAAGAGTTGGAACTGTTCCTTGTGCTTGTGACCCATCAGAACCAATGATTACACATTTTTCACCAGTTATTAACGGTCCATCTGCACCAATGGCAACATTAAAAGAACCACCTAATGTTGCGTTTCTGCCGCCTAAAGAGAGTGGGCGAGCAGCCAATGGTTGTAGGGTTCCATTTTCTGTTCCGATTACTGTAGGGGAAAGATTCCCTGCTGGAATAGATATATTTGATGCAAGCCGTAATTGATTGTTTAAAGCAACATAAGTTAAGTCGGTATATGTTGTTGCTATACCTGCGTCACTGTTTACTATGAATGCGTTTGGGGTGTTTGGCAGGTCATTTAGTGTGTTTAAAATCCACTCATCTATAGGTGCGTCATCAATTTTTGTAACGTCTACCCGAGAATAAGGCTCCAAAGCTTGGCTTAAAGGTCCAAAATTGCCGTTAATTCTAAACGAAGCTGTCCAGGTTAACGTTGCATTTACACCAGGACCAGCCACACAAGAAAAGTTAAAGCCAGGCTCGTAGTTATCAGGGTCGACTAAGTTAAGACTAACTCCGTCAACAGCAATATAAAATAAAACCCTGTCATCTTGCCTTGTTACGTCACGATCAGCTGAGAGCTCAACCACTGTATGATCTAAATCGCGCAACCATGCAATGTATTGTGTGCTACTTGGGTCGCTGCTGTCTTTGACACCAATTCTTCCGCCAAATGATTCACCCTCAACGTTTACCGATGGAACAAATCCAGTTTGACCCTGGTTGCCACTGATGTTGATTTCTAAATCTGTTTGATTCATCAAAGGCCAAGGTGTCGAGCCTTCTGGTGACAATGTGTCCGTTGTAAGTGTAAAAGGTTTCCCGTTTGTCAGCGATATCTCAGCGGCTGTTTCTGATCTTTCATAAAGCTCTTGAAAAGTCCTCCAACCGTGAAGTCGGTTAAATATCCATTCGTTACCACCGATATATTGAAACTGAGTCGCTTCATATTTTTCAGCAGCCGGGATGTTTTGAGTAGTGATTGGCGTTTGACCATTCACAATCCACGGCGCATCATAGCTAATGATTGCGTTGTTTGCTCCAGAGCCTGCTAATACTAAAATAGTAAACCCAACTTGAAAAGTTGTGCTAGTAGGACTAGGTAAAGTAAAAGTCGCATTAGGAGCAGTGGAGATGAAAATAGAGTTCTCATCTTGTGGCTCTAGGATTTTACCAGGAGAAAGAACCTGCACGAAACCATCGGTTGTATAGGCTAACACTTTAGATGTCGTAAAGGACGTTTTAACGTGGATGTGATCGTTATAGAATCCATCTTGTACGTAGGCTGTCATCCCTTTTTCAGCACTGATATCGTTATCAAAGTTGTCTTCCGTCATGACAGGGTTAACAACCGCGCCCTCAGGGTTTGCTTGATCTGTGGTAAGTTTAAAAGGTTTACCAGTCTCTAGATCAATCTCTGAATTAAAGCCTCTAGTATATAGCTGTTGAAATGATCTCCACCCGTGCAGCCTGTTTAAAACCCAGTCTGTGCCGCCTACGTATTGGACCATTACAAACTCGAACTCTTCAGCAACCAATTGATTAATCGCAGGAGCAGGAACATCACCATTTATAGACCATGGGTCGCCATGAGATAGCAATGCGCTAAACCCTGTATCGC
>Ga0233415_10001459_pt1 | contig 10286 bp, 8 predicted proteins | sample Na_anoxic_12_MG_FD_188631 | JGI IMG/M metagenome (GOLD analysis project Ga0233415, IMG submission 188631) | Seawater microbial communities from Saanich Inlet, British Columbia, Canada - Na_anoxic_12_MG | ecosystem: Environmental > Aquatic > Marine > Inlet | place: Canada: British Columbia...
TACCCGCACCATTACCTATAGCAACACTACTTGCATCTTGACCATTATAGCCCGCACCATTACCAATAGCAACACTATTATTGCTTTGATCCTTATAACCCGCATTATTACCTATAGCAACACTATTATTGCTTTGATCAATTTGACCCGCTTGATGACCAATAGCAACACTATATGCTCCTTGACCAGTATAGCCCGCCGAAGCACCTATAGCAACACTATTTGCATTTTGACCACTATTACCCGCACTATTACCAATAGCAACACTATTATAGCTTTGATCTTGAGAACCCGCATAAGCACCAATAGCAACACTATTATTGCTTTGATCTTTATAACCCGCATAAACACCAATAGCAACACTATTTGCATTTTGACCAGTTTGACCCGCACCATAACCAATTCTTATAGGACCTGTTATATTATCTTGACTAATTCCAATATATCCATCAGTAAAATTAATATCACCTTTTTTTATATCTATATCACCGTAAAATGAAGAATTTCCACAAACATCAAATGTATTAGTACCAAACACTGGACCAATTGAAACATTACTATTATCTTTTGAAATAGAAAATTGTAAGTCTTGTGTATTAATAGTAGTGAGATTATTATCATTATTATAAACAAGCATAGAATAATCTGGTGAACCATTTAAAATTGTAAATGATGGTATATTACCAGTCGAAGTTTTGATTTGGAATGTATTGTTTGTAGATACATCTGTAGATATAGTAACTTGTGAATGTTGTATGATATTACCATAAAAATTAACATCTTGAAAAAAATTAGAGGTGGAATAATTATTAGACGTACCTGTTGTAGTTGTATTACCAGCTACATATAAGTCTTTTTCAACAACTGCATCCGTTTGAAGAAACAATCCAGTATCAGATAAATTAAAAATAACTTCTATAGGTTTTAAAGGTCCTAAGAAATATAAATCATTAATAATTTTTTGGGGTAAAATACCATTAAAAAAATTAAAATCCAATAATCTATATAAGGAATTATTATTATAACTAATATCAATGGCGCCATTAGCAAAGTTAGATGAAGTATCAACCCAGTAAGGTCCATGATTAAAACTTAAAGGTGTAATAGGTACATAAGTACCATTACTAATATTATTACTTGAAATAGCGTCATTAATTATTGCTGTACCATTAACAAATAGAGTAATATTTCTACCATCTAATTGTAATGCCACAAAATTCCATTCATTATATTTAATATGATTTTGTGCACTTATAGTTTTGGAATAAATTTGTTGTTGAGGACGAAATGTTTCACCTGAATGTGTATCTACAGAGTAAGGTCTATTTGAAGGTGAATATAATATTTGAATATCACCATTCTTATTGGGAAACCATAAATACAAACATGTATCTGTAGCAGAAGCATCGAGCACAGTATATGGGTTGGATGGGTTGGATTGATAGTCAATATTTTTTATAATAGATTGATCAGAAGTATCGAATACAAATAAAGGAATATGAGTATCATTGGATTCATTTTTAGTAGGATATACCCAGGTTGTTGCACAAAAATAATATTTATATGAATACTTAGAATTTCCATAAATAGTGACTTGTGATAAATCCGTAGTTGTTTCTAAAGCAATATTACCACTAATATCATTGGAGTTTGGTTTAAATTCTAAACAATTACCATAAAGAGGGTCACTGTGAGAAGTAATAGGGGTGTGTGTACCGGGTTGTGAGATTTGTTTTAAATCAAGATTATCAGGGGTAGGTAATACTGGCCATGTAGATTGGTTGGATATATCTATAGGGGTTGGATAAGATAAATCAGTAAAAGAATAAGAATCGATAATATTAAGATAATTTTTAGATGCATCAGATTTTGGTATACTTCTAATACCAGAACCATTATTAAGTACTATAGAATTGTTAAAAACAGTATTACTAGTTCCTTCATCGGGTCCTATATTTTCATAAATATTTAATTTACCAGTAATAGCTTTTGGTGTTCTAACAATATTATTAGTAGCTGTTCTATTAATACCGCCATTTTTTTTCCAAGAATTAGATGCAAAAGATTGCTGCGTTCCTGACATTATATATAATAAATGTAATAAAATATTCAATAAATACTTGTATAAATTTATGTAGTATAAAACCGTAATCTAAACATGCCTACATGATGTAGGTGTATAAATAAATATAAAATATTTAGTTATAGTATATGGGGTATGAAATAGAGATGTCTTTGGACCTGAGAAAGGAGCGTAATGTAATATCGGTAATGAATGGCGCAATGGAAATAGCAGAAAATAATGAATGTGATAGATACTTTCAATTTTCTGAATGTGAAGGCGAGGTTCGTAGATTAAAGCGTAAGTCACAGGTGATTGTATTTTGTTTTGATGATGAGAAATTTACAGAGATGTCAAATTTTTTAAAGGATGTAATTGATAAATATAAGAAGAAATTATTCATTGAATCAATATATGATATAGATCGTCATAGTTTAATATATGCATCATCTTATTACATGTCAATAATGGAAAAAGAACAGAAAGATGATTATAAACATAGGCGTACAACCAGGTCATTCTCAGATACAGATTATTACATATTGAGAGATATATTAAAAAAGAATTATTAAATAATTTTAATATATGGTTTTTAAATAATCGGGTTTAATAGATTTGTTTTTGGATTTAGATCTAGATCTAGTTCTATGTTTGGATTTGGATTTGGATTTAGATTTAGATTTAGACTTGGGGCTATGTCTGGATTTAGATCTGGATTTATGTTTGGATTTATGATGAGATGGGTGATGAACTTGTTCAATAATAATAGGTTCAATTTTAATAGGATTATGTAAATCATGTTCTAATCTATCAACAATAGATCTATTATAAGATGGAACTTCAAATAATTTTTGAATTTCATGATTGTTGAGTTGTATGTAAAGTGATTCATCGTTTCGCATTGCTTCTAAATCAAGTACATCTCCATCATAAATAGCATTCCATTTAGTATCATCAATAATATTACCATCTATAACCGTTTTAAATTGTCCGTAATTTTGTAAATAATGTTCCATATAAATTATAAAAATATTTTATTTAATATTTTAGAATAAAATATGTTTAAAAGATATATGAAAGGTGAGCTTGTAAATAAGTATGGAAAAAAGGAGAAAAATAAAAAAATAAAGGAAGGGGATTGTATATTTCCATTTAAATATCAATGGAAGGAATATAATAATTGTGCAGAGACAGAAAAGGGTGAAATTTGTGCAACATCGGTAAGTGATAGAGGTACATTAAAAACATATGGATATTGTAAAAAAGGGTCTAAAAATGGAATGTCGAGATCGAGATCGAAATCGAAATCAAATGAGAGCTTAAAAAAAGTCACTAAAAAAAAGGCACTAAATAAGACTCAAAAAAAAAGGAAGTTAAAAATTGTAGAAAAGTTCCCATCAAAATCCAAGTCAAAATCCAAGTCAAAATCTCCAGTAATTTCAGAAAAATTGAAGTCAAAAAGTCCTATAAGTATAGAGGAACCTTCAAAAATAGACTTAAAGTCTTCTTCAAAGAGTAAAATAATGAACAAGGAGTTTATTGATATAATGGAAGAATTATCTGATATAATGGTTAGACAAGGAGAACCATTCAAAGCTAGAGCATATAAAAAGGCATCTGAAGCCATAATGGCTTATCCTAATGATGTAACTAATGCAAAACAATTAGATGGTGTATCTGGTATTGGAAAAACTATTATGGAAAAGCTAGAAGAATATCAAAAAACAGGAACTTTGCGAATATTAGAAAGAGAAAGAAAAAATCCTTTAAATTTATTTACTCGTATTTATGGAGTAGGGCCAAAAAAAGCAAAACAATTGATAGAGGATGGAATAACAACTATAGAGGAGTTAAAAGAAAATGAAGATAAATTAAATGATACACAAAAAATAGGACTAAAATATTACGAGCCATTAACTAAGAGAATTCCTAGAGATGAAATAGAAAAATTTAATGAAAAATTTGCTAGTATCTTTAAAGAAGTAGCGCCCGAAGGTAGTAAATATGATGTTGTGGGTAGTTATAGAAGAGGTGCAAAGAATTCTGGGGATATTGATATAATTATTACTAACAATGAAAATAATATTGACGCATTCAACAAATTTCTTGATAAACTAATTTCTGAAAAAGTTGTTATTGAAGTTTTAACAAGAGGAAAAACGAAGAGTCTTACAATAGGAGAATTGGACGGTTCTATTCCACGACGAATTGATTTCTTATATACAAATCCAACTGAATATGCATTTGCTGTTTTATATTTTACAGGAAGCAAAGCATTTAATACTGTAATGAGACAAAGAGCACTCGATATGGGTTATACTTTAAATGAACATGGATTATCGAAAATGGTTTCTGGAAAAAAAGGGGATAAAATTGATATTGAATTTACTGATGAGAAATCAATATTTGACTTTCTCGGTATGAAATACAAAGAGCCAAATGAAAGAGAAGGATATAAATCAGTTGAATTAATTGATGGTGATACAGTAATAAAACAACCAGAAAAAAAAAGTAATAACAAAACATTAAAGGTAAAGATAAAGAAGGAAGGATACAAAGAACATATTTTAGATTTCAAAAAAAACGGAATAGATACATTAAAATTATTATCACAAAAACAATTAGCGACCATATTGGATGAATCTTCAAAAGCATATTATAATGAAGATCCCTTAATGAGCGATAATGAATTTGATATAGTAAAAGAATATATGGAAACTAAATACCCCAAAAATAAGGTGTTAGATCAAATTGGAGCACCTATTCAAGATAAAAATAAAGTTAAATTACCATATCATATGGCGTCTATGGATAAAATAAAACCAGATACTAATGCATTACCTAAATGGAAAGAAAAATATAGTGGCCCATATGTACTTTCTGCAAAATTAGATGGTATTAGTGGTCTATATAGTAGTGAAAATGGGGAATATAAATTGTATACAAGAGGAAATGGCAGTGTAGGACAAGATATAAGTCATTTAATACCATTTTTGAGATTACCAACAACACCTGATTTAACCATAAGAGGAGAATTAATTATGAAGAAAACTACATTTATTGAAAAATATAATGATAAATTTTCCAATTCTCGTAATTTAGTTGCTGGATTAGTAAATCAAAAAAAAATAGAACCCGAGAGATTTAAAGACATGGATTTTGTTGCATATGAGGTAATTAAACCGTCTTTAAAACCAAGTGAGCAAATGGAATTATTAGAAAAAGAGGATGTAATAACAGTTATAAATGAAACAAAAACCGATATTGACAACTCTCTTTTATCCGAAATCTTAGTTGATTGGCGTGAAAATTATGAATATACTATAGATGGGGTTATTGTATCGAATGATAAAATTTATCCTAGAACAACAAAAAATCCTGAACATGGTTTTGCCTTTAAGATGGTATTATCTGACCAAATAGCCGAAGCAAAGGTATTGAATGTATTATGGTCTCCTAGCAAGGACGGGTATTTAAAACCTAGAATTCAAATAGAACCTGTAGTATTAGGTGGCGCAAAGATAGAATATGCTACTGCATTTAATGCAGCTTTTGTTGAAGATAATAAATTAGGTATAGGATCTGTAGTAAAATTAGTAAGAAGTGGTGATGTTATTCCACACATAATGGATGTAATTGAACCATCCGAACATGCAAAAATGCCTGATGTAGAATATAAATGGAATGATACACATGTAGATATTATATTAGAAGATATGGAACAAGATGAAACTGTAAGGGAGAAAAATATTATGGGTTTCTTTAAAGGATTAGAAGTAGATGGATTAGGACCAGGTAATGTTAAAAAAATCATTAAATCAGGTAAGACATCAGTTGCAGAAATAATTGGTATGAGTGAAGAAGACTTCTTAAATGTAGAAGGATTTAAAAAGAAAATGGCCGAAAAGGTATATAAATCTATTCATGATAAGATAGACAAAGCACCATTATCTAAAATAATGGCTGTGTCTAATATATTTGGTAGAGGATTTGGTGAAAGACGGATAAATCCCATATTAGAAAAATATCCTGAAATATTATCATCTAGTGTAAGTGATCAAGATAAAATAGATTTAATTAAGTCTATTAAAGGAGTGGAGAAAAAAACAGCTGAAAGATTTGTTAATAATATTCCAAAGTTTATCGATTTTGTAAAAACAGCCAAATTAGAAGATAAAATGAAAGATCTTCCAAAATATGAACCTAAAGATGAAAGTCATCCTCTTTATGAAAAATCAATAGTTATTACTGGGTTCAGAAGTAAAGAATTAAGTGAGCAATTAAAGTTAATTGGTGCAAATGAATCATCAACCGTCACTAAAAGAACATTTGCTGTAATTGTTAAGACTGTGGAGAATAAAGACGACGACTCGGGCAAATTAGAAGCAGCAAAAACTAAAGATATTCCGGTTTATTCATTAAATGAATTTACAGAAAAATATAATATATCTATTTAATATTTACCTAGAATAATGTAATTATAAATAAATACAAGTTTTTTTATTTATAATTTATGTAGTTAGAAGATTATAAAACGATATAAAAAGAATAATATATGAATATGTATATAATGCAATTATTTACTATTGTTTCTACTTTGTGCCTAACTATGGCAACCGCGTTTAATGCAACTGAGCATCATTGGGATAAATTTCAAACATTTATTCATCGCTTTGACAAATCATATGAGTCATTCAGACAATTAGAAAAAAGATTTGAAATCTTTAAGTCTAATTTGGAATATATTGAACAAGAGAACTCTAAGGGTCATTCCTTTAAATTAGGTGTAACCCCTTTTGCTGATCTTACTGGAGATGAATTTGCTTCATTTAAAGGAATCCGTACCGAAGGACCTTTTTCTAGTGGATGTGGTAAATTTAAATCCGCATCTGATTCTGTAGCTGCTTCTTATGACTGGCGAACCCATGGAGCAGTAACTCCTGTTAAGGATCAAGGCCAATGTGGATCATGTTGGTCATTTAGCGCAACTGGAGCTATGGAGGGAGCTTGGGCAATTTCTAAAGGAGATCTTGTAAGTTTATCTGAACAACAACTTGTAGATTGCTCCAAATCATATGGTAATCACGGATGTTATGGTGGTCTAATGGATGATGCATTTCAATATGCTATGGATAATGGTATGTGTTTAGAAAGCGCTTACCCTTATACTGCTAAGGGCGGTGATTGTCAAAAATGTGATGCTGTTGTAGAAATTTCATCTTGCGTTGATGTTACAAAAAATAATCAAATTGACCTTAAAGAGGCTGTATCTATGGGACCTGTTTCTATTGCTATTGAAGCTGACACAAAGGCCTTTCAATTATATACTAGTGGAGTTCTTACAGGTGATGCTTGTGGTACTAATCTAGATCACGGTGTTCTTATTGTAGGTTATGGCGAAGAATCTGGTACAGAATATTGGCTTGTAAAGAACAGTTGGGGACCTTCATGGGGAGACGAAGGCTATATCAAGATCGAAAGAAGCGATAGTACAAATGATCCAGGAGTATGTGGAATTGCTATGCAACCTTCTTATCCTGTAGTTTAATTTAATTAAAACATAATTATAATATTTTAATTAAATTGTACAATAAAAAAGGGTTTATTCCCTTCCTTTTATTTAATACTTTAAATCAAAACAAACTACTAAAATCTACTATCTACTATCTACGCTTCTTCACCCTCTTCTAGGGTTTCACTTACCTTCTTATCTTCCTTGTTCTTGACATCCGCGGGTTCCTCCTTCTTAGGAACATTGATGCGCTTTCTAGGATGTCCGCGACCAGCCTTTCTATTGCCGTAGGCGACTTGAGGAGGAACGAGTTGCAACTGCTCAGCAGGAATGTCGGGAACCCACATTGGCCCATTGGAAGTCATCATCATCATTCCGTGTCCCATTGAATAGGGCTGGAATTGTTGCTGTTGAGGCTGATAAACTGGGGCGTAGTAGTTGAGATGAGGCTGAACCATAGGCTGTTGGTGTTGCTCAACAGGCTTCTTCTCCTCGAAAGGAAGGACTAGCCAAAACCATGGGTCCTCGTAAACCAACTTGGTCTTAAACTCTGGGTCTTCAACATCCTGCTTGAAAGATCTTGCTGCATCTGTGTCGAAAAGGGAATCGAAATGCACAAACGCCATGTTGTAGCGATCACCTTTTGCGTTGGTCTTCTTGATCAAATCGATCTTGCTGGTCTCACCAATGTTTTGGTCACGAAACACCATTGAAATACGCTCCTCACGAATGTTGGAAAACACACGGGGAATGAAAACGGAGAACTGAGTGGATGACATGTTATTAAGCTTTGAACTATTCTGTGTTTGAATATGTCTTATAGTTATAAAAAAAATTTTACTTCAATTTTTTTAACAAGGTGTTTTTTTAAAAACTTTTACACAACTTCGATCTCAGTAATGGTCTTAAGACTTTCTTTGTGTTCTGAATAAAGCTTATTTCTAACTCGTATACATTTTGACTCAAATGATGTTGATACGCACATTATTTTTTTCAAATTTTTGTTGTATTCAATTTGAAATCCATCATTGTTGAATATTTTATCACTATTAGCTTCGCGATATAGTTTGAATTTTTCAAACAATTTCACATTCATTTTCTTTAAAATATCTACAAACTCTTCGTCTGTTATTTGCCTCCATTTGTCACTTACATAAATATACAAAATGTTTTTCTTTTCATTGAAGCATTTTAAAACATCATTGATTTTACTATGCATATTAATATTATTTATCAAAATTTCATAAGCACCATTTATAAAGTCTTTTTCAAATATGATATTTAAATCGTCAAATGTTATATCTACTTCATTTAATAAATCTAGAAATGATATTTTAGATTCATATTTTGATGTATCATTCAACCATTTAATTACATCTATTTTCTTATTTCTTTTATATAGTTGGGCTTTAAGTGATGTAACTTCATTTTGAACATCATTATATTTATTTGTCAAATTAACTATCATTTCCATCAATTCTTTATTTGATGGCGTTTTATCTAATTTTAATTCACGATCACAATACATAATATGTTTTTCATAACAGCCCTTTTTTTTGAAACATTTAAAACAAGACGGACAATTGATAATCTGTTTTGAAGACATTTATTTATTAATTTACTATTTTAGTATCATGAAATTATATTTCAATTTTATTATTATTTATATATATAAATGGCTAATTATATAAATGATTGCAGTTGTAATTATATAGGAGGTAAAATATGTGGTTTATCGCAATGTACGACATGTGGATGTACATATGACCCTGTAGTAGATGGTAGTGGCAATCTAATTGGATGGAAGGGAACTGGATGTAGTCCCGCCAATTTAATAAATATTACTCAAAAAAGAATATGGAATACTGTTCGTGTTCCTGCATCAGAATATACAATGAATCTTGCTAGTTTATCCGTTTACCAAGAACCATCAAATGATCCAAAATATAGTAAAGTAAATTGGAATCAAATGAGTGATCGTGCTTTACCTGCTAATTTAAATGTATCTAAACCTATAACAACGGTTCCATCGCATGGTAATTCCACCCGTTACTCTATTACACGAGAAAGACCAGGATCACAAAGACCTGGTGGAAAAGGTGTAGATATTAAACATGGTAGTTATGCTAGATATTTAGCTAGATTAAAGGGTAAAGGGCCGTTACGAGGACAAAAAGATACTACTCTAACAACATCAGTGAGACAATTCCCTGGAGGACAACAAATTGCATTACAGAACAAGGTAATTGGTAATAAAACCAAAAAATTTGGTATTGTTGGGTCATCATTGTGCTATTGTTAATAATTTATTTACTTTTTATTATATATATATAATAAATTATGTTTAGTATGAAATTATATGGAAATAATAGATATAAAAAATCGTATCTTGTAAAAAAGGCACCTGAGTTTAGCAATAAAAATATAGAAAAAGAGACAATTATTTTCGAAATAAAGAATGAATCTGAATCTGAATCTGAAGTGGTAGAAGAACCTGAATCTGAAGTGGTAGAAGAATCTGAATCTGAAGTGGTAGAAGAACCTGAATCTGAAGTGGTAGAAGAACCTGAATCTGAAGTGGTAGAAGAACCTGAATCTGAAGTGGTAGAAGAACCTGAATCTACAGATATTTCGTCAAATGATAATAATGACAATGATGTAATAGCTTAATTTCTTGATGTATTATATAATGCCTCAAAAAATTAATATGTT
>Ga0233415_10001460_pt1 | contig 10281 bp, 10 predicted proteins | sample Na_anoxic_12_MG_FD_188631 | JGI IMG/M metagenome (GOLD analysis project Ga0233415, IMG submission 188631) | Seawater microbial communities from Saanich Inlet, British Columbia, Canada - Na_anoxic_12_MG | ecosystem: Environmental > Aquatic > Marine > Inlet | place: Canada: British Columbia...
TCGGATGAACAAATCGTCTTCTATAACCTCCGGTTTTGCCGGGTTTTGCTTGTTTATAGCCAAGAGAATTTAATAATTTGGTAAGTTCGTTCCATGTAAAATCCTTTGGTCGCTGTTGCAATCTTGCTAATAGTTTATTTTTGCGATCCATAACCCCACTTTTTCTTCAAAGCTTATAATAATCGCATAAAAATAGCAACTATTTTTAGTTACGAAGTTTATCGAAAGTGAATATAAAAATGGTAAGAGTCTGAATTACCGGACAAAAAAATTGCACGTATCTTCAAAAAGGGTTGCTAACCTTGAAGAATCATACCTTATTCCACGGCAAACGTTATCCAAAAGATATGTGAAGGTTCTGGGAGCATCATACTCACATAAGATTGAGGGATTATCAGACAGTCAGAAACCTTATCCCCCCTCAAAAAGAAAAGGCAGTTAAAGGAAAAACCTTCAACCGCCTTTCGCTCAAGCAAGTAAATGAGAATTTCAATATTTAAGGGACGTCTCATCCCTTAGATGTTAAGCAATTTCTGCATGGTGTCTCCCCTTTACTAATTACTTGACCCCACTTACAGATGTTAGGAAAGCCGATTCTATGTAAGACACAGGTGTAACTAATGAACCGCAGATTCACTGGACTTGAATTTTCTCTCGAACCCATTCCCGGATTAGGTCAGGATAAGGAATTCCTTTGGATTTGGCGAGTTGCTTTACCGCTTCGGCCTCATCGGGTAGCAAGCGAATCTTCATTACGGGCGCACGCTCGAAAACCGGATTACTGACTTCTTCTAATTCATTTTCGAAGTCAGTAAGGTCATGTGTATCCCAAAAATGAGCCAATTGTTGAATAGAATCAGTTTCGGGAATTATTGGATTATTCATTGTTCTCTCCATTGTTTATACCGCACTTTTTCCTTGTCAGTCATCGGTCGTGCTGTGACTGGGTATCCTCTGCCATCAGGAAATTGAATCGCAACGCCGAACAAACGGTTGGCCAAAGCAAGTTTGCTCCACTTCTTCAGGTGTCACCCTGTGTCGTCTGATATGGTCAATTCTGTCTTCCGGCCAAATGAGCTCATGTATCTTCATTCAGAAATCTCATTGCGATTTTGTCATTCAACAAATATGCTTGGCCTAACGTCACATTATACTGCCTATACGCAGCTTTATATTACTGCAACACAAATTTCATATTGTAATTATCCAATAGGTAAAATGTGTTGTCTCATAATGAGTGTAATATTCGGAAAAGGATTATATCTTATTCCAAAGAAAAAAGCATCATGATGACTTAAAAGGAGAGGAGGGGGTATTCAAGAAATTTTTATCTTTACCTTTCCCCCCTCGTTGAGCATTTGTATCTAAAAATTGTAAGAAAAAAATACGTCAGGAAAAGTATTTTGGGAAACCAATATTTAATATTTAAGATGCGACACTTTCTCTTCAAGGAGCAGTGCGGGAAGATCCACGCTCTAAGGAAATTTGTCTGGCAAGATAGATTTTTGCCAGACTCTGGTAAGGCACATCTTTCTTGTTTGCGAGGGTTTTTAGTTCAGCTAGCATACCCACCGGGAGGCGAATTGAGATTGATTTTAACGATGGCTTTAATTTGGGAAAAGAAGCCCTTTTGAAATCCTTTGCATCAAAATAATCAAGCGGAGAATGAGTAGCCCAAAATTCTCGTTCTTCGTCTTCGTTTTTAAATTTAGGAATAGTTTTTTTATCCTTTTTCATTATAAAACTCCCTTTCTCTCTTATTCATATCCCTGCCGGAAATTACTCTAATCAGGTCGCCTCTCTTTGTGAATACCACGATAAGAAAACGATCTGCTTCCGTTTTGCCAAATGCAGCCCACCTTTTTTCAGATATAGAATGTTTTGGATCGTCGATAACAAGAAGCGGTTTGTTAAAAAATACCTGCTCACACTCCCAATTTTCGACCTCATGTTTGATGAGGTTTTTATCAATATTCCCTTGGTCCCACTGGAAACCTAAAAAATGTTCAAATTCGTTTTCCATTAATTACAAAAGTATATGACAAGAATATACAAGTCAAGTTTTTTTAAGGCAGATGTGAGCAATATTTCTGTATGCCCATCATTAAAGATTACACTGCCTTTATGCAGGTTTATATCACTGCAACATAAATTTCCGATTGCAATTCTCCAATAATTAAAATGTGTTGGCTAACAATAAATATAATATTGAAATCAAAAGATACTGAAATACATATGTTAACTGGATAAGACAGCATATCTTATTCCACAGAAAACTTCACCCAAAAGATACGATGGGAGTGCGGGAAATTCCTAAATACCTTTATAGGCTGGCTAAATCATGAGGCCAAAGGTCAGGTCTTGAGAAGGATAAAAGAATAAGAGCCGCTCTACTGTAACTCTCCAACCACTCTTTCAATCTCTTCTATGATTTTTCCACTTCGCATTAAATGCACCATTGTTTCTATGTCCTTCGAGATAATGCGGTCTTTTTCGAGATGGGGGACTTCATCGCGGATAATCTTGTATGCTATCAGGGTTCCTTCCCCTGGTTTCATGTTGGTAAAAAGATCCATGGCCTGGGCCCCGCATAAAAGTTCGATAGCAATGACATACTCTGTATTTCTTACTATCTCTCTCAATTTTCTTGCAGAAATCGTTCCCATGGATACATGATCTTCCTTGTTGGCTGAAGTGGGGATGGAATCCACACACGCGGGATGGGAAAGAACTTTGTTTTCCGAAACCAGGGATGCAGCCGTATACTGGGCAAGCATAAATCCTGAATTAAGGCCTCCATCGCTGACAAGAAAGGCCGGGAGTCCACTAAGTTGAGGGTTCACCAGCCTTTCAATACGTCGCTCTGAAATGTTCGCAAATTCAGAGATAGCCATGCAGAGAAAATCCATGGCAAGCGCTACCGGCTGACCATGAAAATTTCCTCCAAGCAGGAACTCCTGCGATTCCGAAAAAATAAGGGGATTATTCGTAGAAGAGTTCATCTCCGTCTCCACCACTTTCCTGGCGTACGTGATTGCATCCTTGCTCGCACCGTGGACTTGAGGGGAGCACCTCAGGGAATAGGCATCCTGAATGCGGAAGCAATCCTTGTGGGAGGTAATGATTTCACTGTCTCTTGTAATCCTGTCCATGTTGTCAGCGGCCGCGGCCTGCCCCGGGTGTGGTCGCACCTGGTGAATCCTTTGATCGAATTCCGTTTTGCTTCCCATGAGCACTTCAAGGCTCATAGCAGCTGCGATATCTGTCATTTTAGAGAGCTTTATAGCATCATAGACAGAAAGACCGCCTATGGCGGTCATTACCTGTGTACCGTTCACCAGTGCAAGCCCCTCTCCTGCCTTCAACTGGAGTGGATTAAGACCACATTTCTTTAAGGCTTCAATCCCGGATATCCTTTGACCTTCGTAGAAAGCCTCCCCCTGGCCTATAAGCACCAAGCAAAGGTGCGCCAAAGGTGCAAGATCACCACTCGCCCCAACTGATCCCTTCTCTGGAACAACAGGCCAAACACCCCGGTTGAGAAGATCTATAAAGTGGCTGACCGTTTCCAGGCAAATTCCCGAATGTCCCCGTGCCAGATCCTTGATGCGGAGTGCCATGACTGCCCGAACAGTTTCTTTGTCCAGAATGTCTCCTACTCCTGCTGCATGGCTCATTAGAATGTTTTCCTGAAGACGTCGTGTATCCTCCCTGGAGATGGTCACACCGCTCAAAGCCCCGAACCCAGTGGTGACACCATAAATAGCTCTCTCTTCCTTAACCCATTTTTCAATCATTTTCCTGGCATTTATGATCCGGTCTTCTGATTCCTTTGTCAATCGAACCGTGGATCCCTCTCGTGCAATGGCCACCAGATCTTCCAAGCTCATTCCGTCAATACCGAGAAGAATTTCTTTCATAAACAATCATTCCTCACTTTCTACCCAAACGTCCCTGTGCTTCCAAGGCCACTACTCTATCTACAACCCGAATCGCTCACTGAGAAAACATGAGCTCTCCCCGCTTATAGACTTCCGCAACCGGGGAGACACCTGCGTGATATGCCAGGATAGCAGGGCTCTCTCCATCCAGTATAAGAAAGTCGGCAGATTTTCCAACATCAAGACTGCCCACCTTTTTCTCCATTCTCACAGAATAGGCCGCATTCAATGTCGCCGCCACCAAGGATTCTGATATTGAAAGATTCATGTTAAGAACAGCCAGACCGAAGATGAAAGGTATGGATTCCGTATAGCTTGATCCGGGGTTGCAATCGGTGGCAAGTGCCAGTGGAACACCCAGGTCTACCATTTTTCGGGCAGGTGCGTATCCTTTTCGCAAGCTGTATGCAGTCCCTGGAAGAAGAACCCCAATAACGCCCTTTTGGGCCATAGCATAAAGGTTTTCATCACTGGCTGCCAGAAGGTGCTCGGCCGACGTAGCATTGAGCTCCGCTGCAAGGCCTGCTCCCCCAAGATCGTGCACTTCATCGGCATGAATTTTAATACCTAAGCCATCTTTCTGGGCGGCCTTTAAGATTCGGCGACTTTGATCAATAGAAAAGACGTTCTTTTCACAAAAAACATCACAAAAACGAGCAATGCCCTGCTTGGAAACCGCGGGAATCATTTTTCGAATAACAAGATCGGCATACTCATCAGGTGATTGAGCATACTCTTCCGGCACCGCGTGTGCCCCAAGGAAAGTAGGAACCACGTCCAAAGGTGTTTCCCGGCCAACCCGGCCAATAACACGAAGCATCTTTATCTCTGTTTCTGTATCCAGCCCGTACCCACTCTTAATTTCAAGAGTGGTGGTTCCTAACTGAAGCGCGGACATGGCATGTTCCAGGGTCACAGAAAATAGTTCTTCCTCAGAGGCAGCCCTAACTTCCCGGACTGAAGAAAGAATTCCTCCTCCCCGGCGCAGTATATCAAGGTACTCTTTCCCTTCTATGCGAAGGGTAAACTCTTCCTCCCTTCTTTTCGCAAAGCACATATGGGTATGGGGGTCTACAAATCCTGGAATGAGACACAATCCACCACAATCTACCTCTAAATCCACGTCACGAAGCACGAGAGATGCCTTTATCTCATCTTCATTCCCTACTGCTTCTATCATACCATCCTTGCAAAGGAGGGCTCCTTTTTCAAAATGGCGTACCTCCCCCTGCCGCTTCCCTACCAGTGGAACGCCAGAATCATATGGTGTTACTATATCTGCATTCGTAAATAGCTTCCGGATCATGTGTTGGTATCCCCTAACATCTGAAGCAGGCGGAGTTCTATCACCTGGCTGGGATCAAGCCCTGAAGTTTGCATATAGTAGGACATGTTATCCACAATAGCTGCAGCAGGAATCATCCCGTAGATTTCAGTTTCCTTTACAGGAACGTTCCATCTTTTGGCCTCCATGCGTATGAGTTCCAATACGCGGTAGAGTGCATTCTTTTCGTAATCAACAATATTTGTACTCACTTGCACCAGTCCACGCTCCTTAAGAGGAAGACCGATACATTTTACATGACGCAATCCCCCGCTCGAAGAGCGAACCACCTTAGCGATTTCTCTGGCGATTCGCACGTCATCTGTTCCAAGGTTCACATTGAAGGCAATGAGAAATTTTCTCGCGCCGATAACCGTGGCACCAGCAGAAGGATGTAGTGTGGGTTCTCCCACGTCTGGATGCCTCTCCGGATTTACTACTTCTCTCTTCAGGGCTTCGTACTGCCCCTTTCGAATAACCTCGAGGCGCTTTCTTTCAGGTATCAGCGCTGCCTCTTCGTAAAAATAGACAGGAACCCCTGTTTCTTTGTAATACCTTTGCCCAAACCGATGAGCCAGGTCCACGCACTCCTCCATGGTTATGTTCTGAAGCGGTACAAAAGGAATAACGTCCACAGCCCCTATCCTGGGATGGCTACCCTGATGCTGCGCCAGATCAATAGTGGAAATAGCGACTTTAGCCGCTTCCAATAACGCTTCCTGAACAGAATCTGGTTCACCCCCAAGGCTCACCACAAGCCGGTTGTGATCTTTGTCCGCCCGGTAGTCAAAAAGGGCACATCCCTTTCTCTTTCGGAACGGTTCCACAATGGCTTTAATGACCTCGTCTCTACGACCCTCGCTAAAATTTGGAACGCATTCGATCAATTGTTTAGTCATGATGTCCTGATCCTTTTATAAATCAACAACAATCCTCACTTAAAACCAATCTTTTTGCCAATGCCATTAGCATTAACCGCTCTTCTTAAAGGCCTCTGAAACGAGGTTTTTCACTAAATCCTCTTTAGGTATATACGGAAGAGTGATATGGTCTATACCTTTATTTAGCTTGTTATGCTCAATACAGGTTGCAATGGAATTCTCATTTCTGGCCCATGCGCGCCTTGCAACACCCCCAATAACATCCCACCGCATAGCCGACCTTATGATGGCATCGACTTCTTCTCGACCGTCAAGAACTAATCCAAATCCACCATTTATGGCCTTACCAATGCCAACACCCCCACCATTATGTAATGCAACAAGGGTCATGCCTCTTGCAGCATTACCAGCAAAACACTGAGTTGCCATATCTGCCATTACATTGCTTCCATCGTATATATTTGCAGTCTCTCTAAATGGTGAGTCTGTCCCACCGGTATCATGATGATCTCTCCCAAGCATAATGGGGCCAACCTCTCCATTTCGAACCATTTCATTAAACCTAAGGGCAGTTTTTACTCTCCCTGCTTCATCTTGGTACAATATTCTCGCCTGTGTTCCAACAACCAGTTTATTCTTTTCTGCATCTCTAATCCATACATAGTTATCTCTGTCCTGAGCCCTTCTATCTGGATCTATGCATTCCATCGCAGCCCTGTCCGTTTTTATTAAATCTCCATGATCTCCACTTAAACAAACCCATCTAAATGGACCATAGCCGAAGTCAAAAATTTGTGGCCCCATTATATCTTCAACATATGAAGGGAAAATAAACCCATCCTTTTCATCTATCCCGTTTTTAGATATCTCCCTAACACCGGCATCATACATAGCCTTCAGAAAAGAATTACCATAATCAAAGAAATATGCCCCTTTATCCACCAAGGTTTTTATCAATTCAAAATGGCGCCTGAGAGTCTTGTCAACGAGCTGTTTGAATGTAACTCTGTCTGTTTTAAGTAATTCTGTTCTTTTCTCAAAACTAATACCCTGAGGGCAATATCCTCCATTATACGGCGCATGACATGATGTCTGATCAGAAAATAATTCTACCTCTATATTATTCCTTTCTACATATTCTAATAAATCAACAATATTACCAACATATGCAATTGACATGGGCTCTTTCTTTTTTAAATATTTGTTGGCCATATCAAAGACTTCTTTTAAATCAAACAATACCTCACGTACCCATCCCTGTTCGTGCCTTGTTTTCACCCTTGATATATCAACCTCTGCAAAAACCCCAACACCGCCAGCTATTTCAACTGCCTTTCCTTGAGCACCACTCATACCGCCGAGACCGGACGATATAAACAAATGACCCTTTAAATCTTCTTTCTGACCTATTCCTAATTTTAGCCTTCCTGCATTTAGTATTGTATTGTATGTACCATGTACAATGCCCTGGGGACCTATATACATCCATCCCCCGGCAGTCATCTGCCCATAATTAGCAACGCCCATCTCCTCTGCAATTTCCCAATCATTTTCATTATCAAACATTCCAACCATTAAAGCATTTGTTATAATTACTCTTGGGCTGTCCGGTTTTGATTCAAAAAGACCAAGAGGATGGCCAGATTCCACAACCAAGGTTTGCTGCTCTGTCAGAGTCTCAAGATATTTTTTTAACAATCTGTACTGCATCCAGTTCTGGCAAACACTTCCTGTTTCTCCATATGTGACAAGTTCATAAGGATAAAGAGCAACATCAAAATCTAAGTTATTGTCTATCTGTACTTGAAAGGCCTTTCCCGCAATACAATTCCCCCTATACTCATCAATAGGCTTTGCCTTAATATCTCCTTCAGGCCGGTAACGGTATCCATAGATTCTCCCTTGAGTAAGAAGTTCGCTTAAAAATTCAGGCGCCAATTTTTCATGCAATTCTTCTGGAATATAGCGAAGCGCATTTTTTAAGGCAATTTCGGTTTGTTTTTGCTCAAGCCTGAATCCCCTATCAGGGGCTCTTCTTATGCCGGCAACAAATTTTGGCATTTCTGGAAGCTCAGTATCCAGTTTAATAGTCATAGCCTCTGAAATTTCAGTGTTATTTTTCATGATAGGCAACACCTTTTGTTATAAAAATAGTATTAATGATACATAGCGCCTTCAAACTCAATTCGAAGTGTGCGTAACATAAAAAAGCGTGCCCCGTGCAGTGGCTATTCAAGGGGTCCTGATTCCCCATAAACTTTTTACCGTAGTATTTTCCAAAGTAACCTTGATTATCCACCACTTCGTGCTCTCCTTGCAGGTGGGCGTTCTTTATCTTGTTTTAAATATACCTCTCAATACCTCAGCTTTGCCTTCTTGTCCCACACCTGGATCAGATAGTCCTTATAGTCCTCGAATACCTGGGCCTGCTCCTCGACTACTTCTTCGGCCTGGCTTGAAGACATTTTTCGAGTTCGGTTGATGAAGGAGGCTACACGTCCCAGATACAGGGGGGTGACCAGGTTGACCAGTTGAGTGCGGTTGTGGGTCCAGCTGTGGAATGTGGCTGCTGTTTCGTAGAGGACGTGGACCCAGCTGGTCACCGGCATCATAAACTTTGTCTTGGGCTTGGTAGCACATCGCTTGAGTTCCTTAAAACACTCAGAGCAAAAGATATCCTGGTAGATGCCCTTGAACTGCCGAAATCCTGTCTTATATTCCGTGACCAACCGTTCGAGATCAACCTGGATGGGTTCCGGCTCCATAAATTCCTGAAGTCCAAACAGAGGCACACTCCGGCTGCCTTTAATTGCCTTCCACTGGTCTTCGTGCTGCTCCATGAGGACAAAGAGGGTGTGCACTACCTGGCGGAACATAGGCCCTAAGGACTCGGCAGGGTCCTTGGCATCATGGGTCTTTACCCCTAAATTGGACTGGCAGATCTTAAAGTTATTGGTAATCGCGTTGGTGGTCATCCACACATCGATGCCATACCGGGCCACGTCTGTATCCCAGACATCTTGCTCGATATAATACGAGGCGAGCTGCCCGGCAAATGAAAAGTCTCCCCCAATGGGCTGGCGGATACGCAGGCCATACAAAGCCCTGGTAAGATTATACACAATGTTGTTGGTGATAGTGCCATCGTACTTGCAGCGTGAGTACACGGGAGATACATACTGGTAATCCTTCTCCAGGATTGGCTCCAGAAGATATTTGACCCAATCGCTGGTAATGGAACGTAAGTCTGAATCTACAACCATGCAGGCCTTTACCTTGAGATGCTTAGCCGCCTCAAACATGGAGCGAAAGGCTGATCCTTTGCCACCAGGACCCCGATAGATAGAGATGATCTTTTCTTGCCAGGGCTTAATCTCAAATTCCCTGGCCACCTCCCTGGTGTCGTCAGTGGAACCTCCATCGGCGATGAGGATCACACTCCTTTTATCCTTGTAATGCCTGGCAAGGCCGTGGGTAACCATCTGAATGACGTGCGAGATGGTTTTCTCATTGTTGTAGCAGGGGATCCCTACGAGGATATCTGCCGACTCTATCTCCTCGATCCTTTTAGAGGTATAGCCCCGCAAGGCGGTGTCATAAGCCATTATTGCCTCTCCTTAGGACTTATCAATTATTGTGATGTTCCTTTTTTTGGCAAGGCTTTGTTATTTATAAAAGAGGTTTTTTCACATATCAGGTTTTGCGTTTCCCATTTCCCTCAATGCATCTGTTCTCTCAGGTTTGATATCCACAAGGGTTATCTTACGGCTTGACTCTTTCAGTCGTTTGGCAGCAAAATAGCCACCTGTTCCAATTCCTAAAATAATATACATGAAAATAACCTCATTAGAGAGTCCCCCAGTACCTTAAGAGACAAAAATAACAAGCCTAATATTACCATGACCTTTTCCTAACACTTACTGTAAAAAGAGAAAGAATGTATGTCAAGGGAAAGTAGTTAAAATTCAGAAGGATATTTGATTGGGTTATCAATGAAGGGCTAATCTTTTTTGAGGGTTTCTCTTAACCTAAACTCCATGAGGGGTGGCTCAATAGAAACCACGTTGATTCTGTCGTTTGGCAGAACAATCTGATCTCGGGTGATCCGAAAGACCCTATTTCCTAAACGGGCCAT
>Ga0233415_10001462_pt1 | contig 10274 bp, 7 predicted proteins | sample Na_anoxic_12_MG_FD_188631 | JGI IMG/M metagenome (GOLD analysis project Ga0233415, IMG submission 188631) | Seawater microbial communities from Saanich Inlet, British Columbia, Canada - Na_anoxic_12_MG | ecosystem: Environmental > Aquatic > Marine > Inlet | place: Canada: British Columbia...
TAAAAACTGCCCTGTGCTCATCCAACACGTGAGGCAGCAACACCAAAATCAAAGGCCTTTAAATTCGACTCCACAAATGCCTGTTTTGTTGTCTTAGATATTGTCGCTTTGAGTATATCTGCTTCCAATGGAATAGCCTTGCTACCAACCAGTGCACCGAGCATAACCATATTTAAGGATAAAGGGTTTTCAGCCTTTGCTGCCAGCTCATCACCATCAAAAGCTATTAGCAAGGAAACATTATCTCTGATTATATCAAGAGATTTATCAATATCAGGATAAACTCCCTGACCTATTGCTACAGTAAAAGGAGGAAGAGGATGAATATTGGTGATAACTACCGTATCCTTGTTGCATTTGTTCAATGCCCTCAGTGTCTCTGATGGCTCGAAACCGATCAAAATATCCGCCTCACCCTTTGAAACAATCGGGCTCTTTGCTCCCATAATAACGGCTGACTCAACAATACCACCTCTCTGAGCCATTCCATGAATTTCACTTACTACCGCAGGAATTCCAGCAGATATGCAGGCTTCACCAAGAAGTCTTGATGCGAGAAGATTTCCCTGACCTCCAACACCAACAAAGACTATTCGTTTTGTTTCCATAGTTATCTCCTTAAATTTGAAATTTGAAACTTGAAATTTGAAACCCTTACACAGTACAGTGTTTCCTGAATAATATAGAATCTCACTGCAAGGAGAAAAAACAGCCACTCAGATTGCTTCTCTGGCAATTAGATCGGTACCATCTTATTCTGGAGTTGATCCACTAAGTAACTGACATAAAACCAGTTTCAAGTTTCAAGTTTCAATGGAAGAATAGCATTCTCAGGACAGACCTGTGCACAAACAGCGCAGCCAATACAAAGGCTCTCGTTTATCATTGTCTTATTATCAGCAATATACATTGCCGGACATGCCAAAAGATTTATACAATCGAGATGTTGCTTACATTTATCTTGATTGACATAGAATGGTCTAGCCCTTTTTGCTTTTTTAATTGCCCTGGCATAGAGAGGACAAATCTCTTTGGATATGATAACCGAGATGCCATCAAAATCTTTTGATGCCTGTGCCGCAGCAATGCTCTTTTTCACCTGAAGGGGATTAACTACTTGCACATGCTCTACCCCACAACCCTTTACTATCGATTCAATAGAAATCTGTGTGGTATCAACACCCATAGGACTTGTATCTACACCAGGATTAGGTTGATGTCCTGTCATGGCAGTTGTGCAATTGTCAAGAATTACCAGGGTAAAATTGTGATTATTATGAACAGCATTTATCAGAGCAGGTATACCTGCATGGAAAAAGGTTGAATCCCCTATGAACGAGACAACCTTCTGATCCGTTGCCGCTTCAATGCCACAGGCAGAGCCTATTGATGCACCCATACATATAACAATATCGGCCATGGATAGGGGAGGAAGCACACCTAAAGTATAGCAGCCAATATCAGAGGGATACACCGCATCAGGGCCATACACCTTCTTTATCGCATAGTACATGGCCCTATGGGGACATCCAGCACAGAGATTGGGTGGCCTACCTGGAAGTTCAGGTACAGCGCTGAGGTCCACCATCGCTGGAGAGGTATCAGGTACACTGAAATATGAGGCAATAGTCTTACGGACAAACCCTGGATCGTATTCATACAGCCTTGGGAAAAGATTATCCCCCTTTCCCTTGATAGAGATGTCTATCCCCTTTGATTGGGCAATCGACCTGATTTCGTTTTCCATTACTGGCTCAAGTTCTTCGACTACCAGTACTTTTTCCACATTGCTGAGGAATTTCTCTATCATTTTTTCCGGCATGGGGTAAGAAAAACCGAGCCTGAGGATAGCTACTTTATCACCTATTCCAAGATCATTAATTGCATCCTGCACATAGTTCATGCTCACGCCATTGGTTACTATGCCCCATTTTCCATTACCAATAAGCTGATTATATTTCGAGTTCTCAGATAGCGTCAATGCTTGATCATATTTCTCCAATAGGATCTTGTGCAGGTTTCTGGAAACAGCGGGAATTGCCACGAAATGAAAGGGGTCTTTTTTAAAGAAACCTTTGGGTTGTATGGGCTTGATTGAACCAAGTTTTACCGCCCCTCTGAGGTGATTGAGCCTGGTTGTAGTCCTTAGAATAACCGGTAACTTCAATTGCTCTGAGATATCAAATGCAGCAACAGTCATGTCCCTCATCTCCTGGGCATTTGTAGGCTCTATCATGGGGAGCCCTGACAGTCGTGCATAGTATCTGTTATCCTGCTCATTCTGGCTTGAAAATAAAAAGGGATCATCAGCATTTATCACAACCATACCTGCGTTTACCCCAAGATAGGCCATGGTCATAAGGGAATCAGAGGCAACATTCATCCCCACATGTTTCATGGTTACTATGCTTCTGACACCTGAAATAGCGGCGCCTGCTGCAACTTCTAATGCCACCTTTTCGTTGGTGGAATACTCAAAATAGAATCCGGCGTCCTTGTACAGGGTAAAAAACGTATCTGGTATCTCAGAGGATGGCGTGCCTGGGTAACAGCTTGCAACACCAATACCTGCCTCAATAGCGCCCCTTGCAATTGCCTCATTACCCAATAGTAACATCTCCTTGCCTGGCGAATCTTCTAGTAATTTATGCATATCTCAACCTATGCTTAAAGTTAACAATTTTTTGTATCAGAATTTTTATCAATGGCGAAAAATCAATAGGCTTTTTGTAGCAATTATGGCGAAGTCCCTAAGTTTTTAGCTACAATTTAGCTATTTTATAACTTTTACAAAACCATACTGTCAAGAAAGAAATAAAACACGCGTCATATTCGATTACAAAAAATAAATGTTAATGTAATCTTAAAAATCCCCCTTTGCTTTTCCATAGATTTCTCTTAGTTTTGGCTTCTCTATCTTACCAGTGGGATTCCGGGGTACATCACTAAAAATTATCCTTCGAGGTCTCTTATACCTGGGTAACTCCTGACAAAATTCATTTACTTCGTCTTCTGTCATATCCTTTCCTGGTTTAACTTTTATGATAGCACATGCAATCTCACCAAGCCGTTCATCAGGTATACCGATCACAGCTACATCCTGGATTTTATGACTGTTTGCGAGAAAATCCTCAATCTCCACTGGAAATATGTTTTCTCCTCCGGTGATGATAACATCCTTTTTTCTGTCGACGAGCCATATAAAACCATCCTCATCCATTCTGGCCATATCCCCGGTTAAAAGCCAACCGTTAAAAAGGGTGCTTGCCGTTGCCTCAGAATTCTTATAATACTCCTTCATCACCCCAGGCCCCTTTACCATGAGCTCACCGGGTTGTCCTTGAGCAACACTTTTACGATTTTCATCCACTACCTGGCATTCCCAGTCAAAGCCAGGCACACCGATGGCCCCAACCTTGTGAATATTTTCTATTCCAAGATGGACACAACCAGGCCCGGTAGTTTCACTTAAGCCGTAATTGGTATCATAGTCATGATGTGGAAACACCCTTTTCCAGTTATTTATCAAGCTCGGCGGGACTGGCTGGGCACCAATATGCATTAATCTCCACTGATCTAATGTATAATCAGAAAGTTTTACATCCCCATTTTCTATTGCCATAAGAATATCCTGAGCCCATGGCACCAGCAGCCAGACAATAGTCACCTTCTCTTCTGATATTGCCTCCAAGATCCATTCGGGTCTTATCCCTTTAAGAATAACTGCCTTTGAGCCAACAATAAAACTGCCAAACCAATGCATTTTCGCACCAGTATGATACAGGGGTGGGATTAATAAAAAATTATCCTGATGTGTCTGATTGTGATGTCGATTCTCAATGATACAGGCGGCCTCAAGGTTTCTATGGGTCAAAAGTATTGGTTTTGGTGTGCCTGTGGTGCCAGAGGTAAAATAAAGGCCTGCCTCATCTTCAATTCTTATTTCAACATCAGGGTTTACAGGAGAGCTCTTTTCTAAAACATCCTCATATTTTCCTGCATAATCAGGCCTCATCTCATCTGGCCCCACAAAGATATAATCCTTTATAGTAGAAAGGTCTTCCTTAATCTCCGTAACCCTTTCTATGAATTCCTCTCCAAAAACCAAGGCCTTACCTTCAGCAATTCCAGCACATAGCTTTATATCCTGGGCAGAAAACCTGAAATTCAATGGCACTGCCCAGGCCCCGGTCCTTAAAATGCCAAAATACGTAGGGAGCCACTCAATACAGTTCATCATGAGATGAATAACCTTGTCACCCTTTTTAATCCCCCTGGCTATCAGTCCAGTGGCAAATCGGTTGGCCTGCTCATCAAATTCTTTCCATGTAATTTTTAGCCTTCTGTGTTTTGCGGGCTCCCGTTCAATAAGGGCTATCTCATTCCCATACATTCTTGCATTCCGTGCTAATATATCCCCTATAAGCATCTTTTGTCCTCCTCAATTCATTTTTATCTTTTATTCTTGACAAAAATATCTTATATCAATATGTACTATATGAAACTGTGTGTAGCTATAAAATAGCTATAACACAATTATATATCAAAAAGTCAAGGCTATCTTTATGAGAACAATCTCTGCATGGCCGAAAAAATACGTTCCGGGTAATCCTTATAACATACACAATCCTTTACAAATAAATAATTATTTAATAAATAAATATATATATAAAGTCACAATAGTTACTCAAATATGGTTAAAGGGGTAATGTAACCCTTTATGGTTACCATTTTAGGCAGGGTATTATTATAATTAATAATTTAACAGAGGGAGGAATTATTATGCGAAAGGTATTTATTGTAGCACTCATTGCAGGGTTTGTCTGTTTTTGCGTGGGCACTTTTGCATGGGCAAAACCAATAAAGGTAGGGGCGATAATCAACCTGACAGGGCCAGCCTCCAGTTGGGGCCAGTTCCATGCCAAAGGCCATAAAGACTACTTCAGGTATGTAAACGAGGTAAAGGGAGGGATTGCAGGCAACAAAATAGATCTGACTGTTGTTGATCATGCCTATAAGCCTCCTGAGGCGGTTAAATATGTCAAAAAGTTTTGTACCCTGGAGAAGATGGATATGATAGCCACATGGGATGCAGCATCGGGTAACATGGCAAAACCCATAATACAAAAATACAACACCCCTACCATCAATTACTCTACCGATCAAGCAATCCTCAAGCCTCCTATAGGCTATATGTACCTGCCTTTTGGCAGTTACATAATGGATTCATATGCAGTGTTGGAATATATCCGTACCATCCATGAGGGAAAAGAGGTCCCCAAGGTTGGACTCCTGACTTACAACAATGCCTATGGAAAGACTATTCATGCCCCAAGCAAGGAATATGCCGCCAAACATGGCATAAACATCGTAGGTATAGAATATTTCCCTCCAAAGGCCCTTGATCTCACCATTGAACTTTTACGGCTTAAGAAAGCGGGAGCAGAATATATATTTGTCCAGATTCTTCCAACTCACATTGTCATGGCCCTTAAATCTGCGGACAAGATTAATTATGATGTGCCCTTCTTTGCGACCTGGACAGCCACTGATGCGGATTTCTTTACAAGAGGCAAAGGCCTGATCAGAGATCGAGTTTGTATGCAGTTCACGGGAAGCTTGCCTGTTGATGGGACACCTGGGATGAAACTCTTCGAGACATTGTGGAAGAGGTACAAGACTGTAACTAAATTTGATTGCTCTTACTGGGAAGGTGTTGCCGTTGCTATGATTATGGAAAAGGCATTTCAAAGGGCCCATGAAAAATTCGGGGAGATTAACAGCGAAACCATTAATGACGCCCTTGAGACATTCAGAGATGAGGATTTCGGCGGTGTTGTACCTAATGTTACCTACACCAAAACTGACCATAGTGCCTCATTTACAGCAAGAATTGTGAAAATTAACGAAGACCAAACCTATACACCGCTTACCAGCTTCTTTGTGCCTGGAAAAGAAAGAATTAAACTTCTAAAAAGGTAATACATGAAGGCATTTAGGGGTCAGCCAAGTATCTTCACCTCCAGACAGCCCGAAGAAAACAGGGCTGAGCTGGAGGTGAAGAACTTATCGTTACAATTCGGGGGTGTTGTAGCCCTTGATGATGTTGATGTATCAGTGCACACAGGGGAACTCTTAGCAGTAATTGGCCCCAATGGGGCTGGAAAAACAAGCCTACTCAATTGCATTACAGGATATTATAGGCCACAAAAAGCTACAATGAGTTTTAATGGACAGGATATCTTTCACATGTCAACCCACCACCTTACAGGCCTGGGCATTGGAAGAACATTTCAGAATATCGAACTGTTCCCAGGTATGAGTGTTCTTTCAAATATGCTTTTAGCCAGACATATCCACACTAATTATGGTGTAGGCTTAGCCTCTGTTTTTTCCCCATCGGTAAAAAAAGAAGAGATTCGTCACCGTCAGGTCTTAGAGGAACTTATCGATTTCCTTGAAATGCAAGCCATCAGAAAACAACTCGTTGGATCCCTGCCATATGGTTTACGGAAAAGGGTTGAACTGGGAAGGGCCCTGGCATTGGAACCAAAGCTATTGGTCCTGGATGAACCTTTTGCCGGAATGACCCTTGAAGAAAAAGAAGACATGGTACGGTTCATGATAGAGCTAAATGAAGGGTGGAAACAGACTATGATCCTCGTAGAACACGATATGTCAGTTGTTATGAGTATATCGAAAAGGGTTATGGTACTGGATTTTGGAAAGAAGATAACAGAGGGCCCTCCAGAAGAAGTTCAAAATCATCCCCAGGTAATCAAGGCCTATCTTGGAGATGCAGTGAAAATTTAAAATTAGCAATCTAAAATTATCAATTGAAAATTGCTAATTGTGAATTGAGACCTTTGAAAAATTATCTTACAGGTCATTGCGAGGAGCTAAGCGACGTGGCAATCTTATATATTTTCAATGAGTCAAAGATTGCTTCACATTCGTTCGCAATGACAGAGCGGCCATTTTTCAAAGGTCTCGAATTGTTAATTGAAAGGGTTTTATATTGACAAAGATAGAACGTTTAGACGAACACACTTTATCTACCCTTACTGACTATACGCTGCCACAGATGTTAGCCAAACAGGCCCAGGAATTAGGTTCACAAAGGGCTGCCATCAGGGAAAAAAATTTTGGCATATGGCAGACGTATAATTGGAGTGATTATCTCCAGTATACAAAAAACGTCGCCTTAGGTTTGGCATCCCTTGGGCTCAAAAGGGGTGAAAACATTGCTATTATCACTAATAATCACCCTGAATGGCTTTTTACCGAACTTGGAGCCCAGGCCCTCGGCGCAGTAACCTTAAATCTATTCACTACAGCAGTAGCCAAGGAACTTGCATTTGGCCTCACTCGTGTGCAAGCAGCCTTTGTGATAGCTGAGGATCAAGAACAGGTAGACAAACTTTTAGAGGTAAAAGAAGAGCTCTCCTTTGTTAGAAAGGTTATCTATATTGATCCAACCGGCATGAGGACCTACGCTGATGATCCATGGCTTATGAGCTTTCAGAAACTCTTAGAGCTTGGTATAGATTTTGATAAAAAATCGCCACAGTACTTTACTGATGAGGTACGCAAGGGAAAGCCAGATGAGGTAGCCTTGATGATAATGACATCAGGCACCACTGGCCTTCCAAAACTTGCTATGATATCACATGAAAATTTTACCGAGATGGCAAGAAAATGGCTTGAAACTGCCCCAATCGGTGTTGGGGATAACTGGATCTCGATTACTCCACCAGCATGGATTGTAGACCAGATGTGGGGCATGGGCATAACACTGTCAGGGGGTATGATCATGAACTTCCCTGAGACAACAGAGACAGTTGTGGAAGACTTTAGGGATATTGGTCCTACCGTTATTATTACCGCTTCCTGGTTCTGGGAAAATCTTGCCTCGAAGATCAGAGTAAAAATTAGTGATTCCAGTTATATCAAGCGTTTTCTATATAAAACCTGTATGAAAATAGGTGGGGCGGTTGTTGATAGGGAATCGGAGAAAAAGGAAGTTCCTCTCTATTTTAAAATTCTCTACTGGATAGCATCTCGTATCATGTTCAGACCTCTTATGGACAGGACAGGGTGCCTCCAATTCAGAGGCGCCTACACAGGAGGACATCCCATCTCTCCTGATGTCATACGATTCTTCAGGGCCAACGGTATAAATTTAAAGCAATGTTATGGGCTTACTGAGTCAGGCGGTATATTTCAGGTTCAGCCAGATGATGAGGTCAAGTTAGAAACCGTAGGGGTACCTCTACCACGAACAGAGGTAAAGATTGGTGAAAATCAAGAAGTCCTTGTCTTCACCAAATCAAACTTTGTCGGCTATTATCAAGACCCAGAGGAAACAGCAAAGTCCCTCAGGGATGGCTGGCTCTATACAGGGGATGCTGGATATATAGATGATGATGGGCACCTTCTCATTATTGGAAGAAAGGCAGAGATAATGAAGACAAGAGAGGGTGAGGCCTTTTCCCCTGACTTTATTGAGACACGATTAAAGTTTAGCCCATATATTAAGGAAGCAGTAATCTTTGGTGAAGGCCAACCCTATATCACCGCCTTTATCAATCTTGATTTCGGAAATGTTGGCAACTGGGCAGAAGAAAGAAAGATAGCATATACCACCTATATCGATCTTTCCCAGCAACCTGAAGTAGAGGAACTTATTGGTGAAGAAATCAGGCAGGTAAATACCCAGTTGCCGGAACCGATGCAACTGGTTCATTTTATTCTACTCTATAAACTACTCGATGCAGATGATGAGGAATTAACCCGCACTGGTAAGGTTAGAAGAAAATTTGTCTTTGAGCAGTACAAAGACCTAATCGATGCCATGTATTCGGATAAAAAAGAGTTAGAGGTTAAAGGTCAGGTAAAATATCAAGATGGAACCGTTGGTACCATTGAAACCACTGTGAGGATACTTAAAGTTTAGTGAATATCGTTAATCGTTATACGTTAAAATAACATAATAATTCGGCCACAAAGACACTAAGACCCTGGCCCAGACCTGATTTTCAAAGAGGGGGTTTACATCTACAGATATCGTAATCTTTACAAAGTATGATAATATTCCTGCGATGTCGCGCCAGGGCGGGCTCCAAGATTATTATATAATTCTTTGCATATCATTTGTAATAAGTAACATAATCATTTCTTCGTGCCTTTGCGAATTCGTGGCTGAGCTTATAACGAATAACCAATAACAAAAGTGGGAGCCGTTTCATGGAATTTTTCTTTCAAATATTGATAAATGGTCTATCTATTGGTTTTCTTTACGCACTTGCCGCCCTGGGGTTTGTCATGATTTTTAAATCCAGCAGTGTCCTTAACTTTGCCCATGGAGAATTAATGGCGATTGGGGCCTTCGTATTCCTTGTGCTTTCAACCTGGGCAAAGTTACCTATCTGGTTGGCTTTTTTAATAACCCTTGCGGGCTCCTTCGCCCTTGGATTTATTATTGAGCGCTTTTTCTTACGGCCCTTGATTGGTGAGGCCCTCATTGAAGTTATCATGCTGACTGTTGGGCTGGCCATCATGTTCAAAGGGTTGATGTTATTTATCTTTGGGGGAGATATACATAGCTACGTAGACTTTCTCCCACAAGCGCTTACCTTTCATTGGGGAGCCATCGAGGTTCCCGGAGTCTATGTTGCTACATTTATTATAGGTCTGATTTTTCTTGGGCTATTTGGGTTTTTCTTTAAGTATTCTTCTCAGGGAATATATATGAGGTCAGTTGCTGATAACCAGCCGGCTGCTATGGCCTTAGGGGTGCATGTAAGAAGGGTATTTGCCATGTCATGGGCCATTGCGGCATTAGTGTGCGCTATAAGCGGAATAGTTATTGGTATTATCAGTGGAATCAATGTACACGAGGTAAGTGCAGTAGGCCTCAAGGTCTTTCCGGTTGTCATTCTCGGCGGACTTAATAGCATTGGTGGCGCTATCCTTGGCGGGCTTATTATCGGCCTGCTTGAGACCTTTACCGGTGGATATATCTCCACTAGCCTAAGAGAAGTTGTTCCCTATGTTGCCCTCATAATTATATTGATGATTAAACCGTATGGGCTGTTTGGCCTTGTAGAAATCGAAAGGGTTTAAGAGATGCGAAAACTGCAATTTCATCCCTGTGGTAATTTTAATGAAACCTACGAGCGGGAGCTTACCATATTTGAGACAGATTTCGGCAGGCTGTCCATGCTAATTGGGCTCTTTCTCCTCTTTGCGGTTATTCCCTTCATAACCAATGA
>Ga0233415_10001463_pt1 | contig 10273 bp, 5 predicted proteins | sample Na_anoxic_12_MG_FD_188631 | JGI IMG/M metagenome (GOLD analysis project Ga0233415, IMG submission 188631) | Seawater microbial communities from Saanich Inlet, British Columbia, Canada - Na_anoxic_12_MG | ecosystem: Environmental > Aquatic > Marine > Inlet | place: Canada: British Columbia...
AATATGGAATAAAATCTTGGCTGACGGTGGCTCTGTCCAAGATATCGATCAGCTTAATGATGTTACTATGGGCCACGACATCCCCGCAAAGGAGGTATTTAAAACTTTTAAGGAAATTAATCAGTTAGAGTTAGTTAATCAAGCTGGACTGAGACAGCAGTATGTAGATCAGTCAGTTAGTTTAAATTTAGCTTTTCCTAGTGAAGCAACACCTAAATGGCTTAATAAAGTTCATTTTGAAGCTTGGAAAAAAGGTGTTAAAACCTTGTATTATACTCGAACAGAAAGTGTCCTTAGAGGAGATATAGCACAGCAAGCAATGAATGAAGACTGTGTAGCATGTGATGGCTAAAGCTGAAAGTTATAACTATTTGATATATAAATCAAAAAAGGGCTCTCGTTATGAGGGCCCTTTTTCGGTTACAGGAACTTTTAGGTATGGTACGCCTATTTTATTTTGTTCCTTTTACTTTAAATGTTAATAATTTAAGAAATGAATTCCATTTTCTTTTTAAAAAATTTTCAATAGATACTATTTTCTCCCCTATTTTAATAATTAATCTTCCCATTATCTTCTTTTTTTCTTTTTAGTTTTTACACAGTTATCAACGATTCTACCGCCTTTCTTTTTAGTTCCTTTTAACGTATAGCCTTTCCAGCAGGCTTTTCCGTCTCTACCTTTTTTTTTAGCGTTTAAAGGTGAAATTAATTTGTCTATCATTTTTTTTTATCTTTTTTAAGTTTTATCCATTTATCTACAGTGTACCCTATTGTTACCAATAATAATATTAATTTTAAACCCATTTCGATGTTAGTGAAAGTAGTTACTCCTAGTGTAGAAGCATTTATAATGTAAAGTTTGATCTGTTGAAAATCCATTTTTTTTATTTTTATATATTACAATATTCTTTATTAGCATCAAAGCACGGACAACTTTTCGCGGCGAATTCATTGTGGCCATGTATTGTTGCATCTACGTGCATTTTTTTTAATGTTTTTAGCAACAGTAGTAGGCTTTCTTTTTGCTCAGGTGTTCTAGTGTCTTTAGCAATCCATTTGCCATTATCCCCTCTTTCTTTTTCAACTCCCCCAATATAACAAATGCCTATAGAATTTTTATTCATTCCTTTAACGTGAGCTCCTGGCTCATATATGCTACGGCCATATTCTATTGTACCGTCTAGCAAAACAACGTAGTGGTAGCCTATACCTTTCCAACCTCTTTTTAAATGCCATCGGTTTATTTCGGCAGCATCTAAGTGTCTACCTTCCTGTGTAGCGGAGCAATGAACAACTATTTTATCTATCTCTCTCATTTTTTTTCTTTATTAGCGTTGCAAAAACTTTTAGCAGCGGCTACACTACCAAAACCCCATTTTTTTAAAGCTATTGCTTTTTTAGTTGGTTTACCTTTAGCGTCTTTCATAGCTCCAGCCATGCCAGCAAATCTACATGCAAAAGATACTCTACGTTTGTTTTTACCTTTAGTTAGTCTTTTACCTAACGTCTTACCTGTTTCAGACTTATACTCTGAACGCATTGCTCTGTTTTGTTTTTCGTAAGTTGAGTTTTTCATTATTTTAGATCTAAGTATTTTTCCTCTATTTTTTGTAATTTAAAAGCTGGCATTGTAAAGCCTTGCTTTTTTTCTTCTTCTTGTATCTTTATTCTTATATCATCAGGTAAAGAATTTAATATTTTCGTCCTGTAATTATTATACTCTTTTGTTTTCTGCTTATTAATCTTTCTAGTTTCTTTAGCTTTTATTTTACCAGCTTCTTTTCTAGCAGCTTTAGCTTTTGTTTTTATTAAATCATGCTCTTCAATTTTAACTCCTGTATCCCATGATCTCCAACCTAAACCTAAAGCAATTCTTTGCCATTGAGTATTTCTAGTATCTAAAGCCTCTGTTATAGAGTTTATTTCATCTACGGCTCTATCTAAAGGTAGGTTAAGCGTTGCTGCTGATAAAGAACCTATCATGTTATATGTAGGACTTAATTGAAACTTACCATCTATCATAACATCAAAACCTCTTTCATCCATTACATCTTTTTCATACTGTAAAGTTTGTAATGCAGCGTTTATTTTTCTAGCTTTAGAACCTATTGGTGGTGATATTTGAAGCGCGGCTAAAACTATATCTCCTCTTTCTCTTGCAAACACTGGTTTCTCTTGGTACTCTATAAATTCTCTTATAGTATTTTTAACTGTAGTAAGTACAGCTCCAGCTAAACCAGATCCACGAACTATTGAATCAACCATACCATTAGCTATTCTACCTATCTTATTTTCCTCGTCTCTAATTTTCTTTTCGTCATATTTTTCTTTGTCTTTATCTGTAGCAAAATCTTCATCTTCATCATCAAACCCTGGTACTAAAGCAAACAATGCGTTTTGTAATGCGTTAAATATAAAGTTTTGTATAGCACCGTAATATAATATTTTAGATATGTTTTGCTTTTTACTACCTCTACCGTTTATAAGATCTTGACCTGCTTTTTTAATTAACCTAGTATACTGCATAGGTGTGTTTTGAAAAGCTAGTATTAATCTACCTAGCACACTAGACTGTTGGCCTGATATAAGCATTGGATCTGCTGACTGCTGTGTTTCATCAGATATAGAGCTAAAATCTTCAAATGCTTTTGCTTCTGCATCAGCTGTTTCAAAACCATCTTTTTTGTATGTGTTAACTCTATTTCTATAAAATGTAGCACCACCTGTTGATATAGCTATACTATCTGCTATCTGCGTAGGTGTAAACCCTATTTTAAGTAAATAAGATATAACGCCTGTCATACCACCTTTTTTAGATGCTTGAGCAATTTCAGCTTCTTGTATATCACCTTCTAACCCAGATCTTCTTTGTTTTAGTTTAGGAGAGTTAAATAACATAATAACATCTTTCCAATACTGAGGTTGATTTGCTAAAGCTAACGCAGCTTGAGCAGGATTGTTATCTGACCAGTTTATAAAGTTAGCTGAAGACATAAGCTGTAGCAATGCTGATCTTCTGTTAAAGAACATTATAGCACCAACAGAGTTATTGACCCAGTTGTTCCACGACTCAACTAATCTTCCACCACCACTAGTTTTATTATTACCACTTTTCATTCTACGTATAGAATCTTCTAAAGCTTCTCTTATTCTAAAACCATAAACAGCTTGTACTTTGTTTAAGTTTTCAGGTGAGAATATTGTATCTACATTTTCTATAAACTCAGCTAAGTATTCTTTTCTATTTACATCTCTTCCAATTCTACTTAAATCACCTATTATTGTGCTAGCATCCCAGAAATCAGTAGGTTCTACGTAATTATCTAATCTAGTTACTAGTTCTACACCATCAGCAAACTGAGTTAAATCAGTATTATCACTAACTAACTTAACTACCTCTGCCTGATCTGTTTTTGATAAACCAGGTATTGTATAACCTGCTCTATCCCATAAGAATATTCTTACAGCTTCATCAGTGCTATACTTAGTTCCTTCAAATTTCTTTCTTAATTTCTTTTTTATTTTAGGATATTTTTTAACTAAAGCTTTGTAGTCATTAGTTATTCTCTGCTTAGCTTGTTCTACAGCACCAATACCTCTCATGTAAGGTTTTATTAAAGCTTTATCAAAAAAGTCTTGGTCCATTTCACCTTGCTTACCTTTACCAGCAAATGTATACATTGTTAAACCTCTAAAGTCATCTGCTGAAGGTGGTATAAAGAATGAAAATCTTTTCTGTTTTATACCTCTTCTTCTAGCTAATGCATCTGAAAAAGTAGCTTCAGCTTTAACACCTTTATTTCTTTCAATCATAGCATTGAAATCATCACTTAGTTTTTCACTAAACTTAATTCTAGCTTGTTGAACTTTAGATTTAACATCAAGTACGCTTAGAACATCTCTAACGGCTTTAACGTTTTTCATTGCATCATCTGTAAAATAAAAATCATTATAGCCATCAGCAAACTTACCTAGCATCCAATCAGCTTTAGCTTGTGGTCTACCATCTGCAAGTCCTGTTATGTTAGCTAAAGGTATATTTAAACCTAAGCTAGATAAAAACTCTTTAATAGGTCCAGCAGCATCTTGTGGTCTAGCCGTTAAAACAAATATATCTTCAGATCCTCTAGCGTCTTGTATCTTTTTTGCTACATCAAACAACGGTCCTTTTTTACCGTTCATTACTTTATTAAACTCAGAAAAATCCCACTGAGCTCCTTCAGCTTCCATTCTACCAGCGTCTTTAGCAAATGTAGCAGCATCTATTTTACCTTTTGTTCCATCAGGCATAGTATATAACACACTGCTCTTAGTTCGAGCAAGTGTATCATCAAAATCAAATACTCTAGCTTTTTTAATCTTTTCAGAGTATTTAGGGCTTCTAGCATTTTTCATAGCCTTATCAGCTATGTTATCTTTTTTAACTTTTGATTTAGCTTCTGGTTTAAATGTACCTCTTATATAAGGACTACCGTCTGCATTTATATTATACTTTTCTTGAAAGTTAGTACCATCAATACTTATTAATCCTCTAGGATCTATACCACCATCTTGTGTTGCTACTAGCTCACTAAAATATCTATCAAACCATTTGTTATCTAATAGATTCCAGTCAATAGGCATTTCACTACGAAGACCTACAGCTATAAGCTTTTTGTCCATAGCTTTGTCTAAGGATATAAGCTTGTAATTATCTATGACAAAGTCATAAGCGCTTTCAAAGGCACTTCTAGATAATGAAACATCTAATAAATATAAATAAGCAGCGGTAGCAGGCATAGCGTGCTCGTATTCAAATCTACTACCTGTTATTTTATTAGAATAACCAACAAACTGAGCACCCATTTTGTGCCAATGACCAGTATCACTACCTGTTATTTTTAAATAATTACCTATTACTCTTGCGTTTTGTTTATCAGACTGTATAGCTTTATTAAATCTATACCACATTGCTTGATGTATTTTAGCAACTTTTTTATTAAAAGCAGCTATATCACCTGACTTTGTTTTAGCTTTAATAACATCTACTGTTTTAAACAACGTATCATAGCCAGACACTGAAAAATCTGTAGGCTTACCATCGATTAAAACTGCTTCTCCATATTTTTGATTAGGATTAAGATCTGAATTACCTAAAGCTTTCATTTGATCTACATAGTAATCATAGTATAAGTCTTTTTCATTTTTACCTAAAACTTTAGATGTTGGAGTAAAAACAGTACCACCACCTTTTCCAAACCAAAAAGCTCTTGGCATTAATGGTAGTAGATTTTTTTTAACCTCAGCTACATATTTATCTACGTCTTCTCTAGTTTTAAACTTAAAAGTACCATCTATATTGTACGCTTTTAATAAACCATCAACACCCCTTGTTTCTAGTTTAAAGGTTGGGTTAGATAATATACTTTTTACTTTTTCACTAAATTGAAGTGAAGATCTACCAGCTCCCATATCAGCTTGTATCTGTTTAGGCGACCTAGATGATCTTTCTGTAAACTTTGAAACCTTATCTCTAGCTATTGTATTAGCTATTATAGAACCTTTTAATTTAGCTATGCCATTTAAAAAAGTACCTATATTTCTATTATAGTTATTAAGCTGACCCATAGGCGTTATACCCATATCTTCTTGTAACTTTTTTATAGTTTCGCTAGATATAGTGCCTGTAAATTCTGGCTTTAATCTTCTTATAAATGGCTGACTAGTTAAACCAGATGATCTTTCACCTGTTTTATCAGCATAGAAATAATCTAATACTCTACCTTTTAAACCAATGGATCTACCTTGTGTATCTTTTGATACTGGAACCATTTCACCTTGTGGACCAACTTGTGATTCTTTAGATGTAACATTTGTAGGTGGTAATGATTTTAAAAACTTTTTAACTTCTTGCGCATCTCTAAAATCATCTTGTATTCTACCAGCTTCTGAATTTTCTGGTATCCCATTTACTATTTTCTTAGCATAAGTTAAGTTAGAATTCTTAGATATTTTGTCATTAGATATATTGTACATAGCAGCTGCTAGTTTACTACCATATCTACTGCTTATTTCTTTAAAGTCTAATTTAAATGGAGCAACATCACTAGGTTTTACATCAACCATGCTTTCCATATTCTTTATATCAGAAGCAACTATCTTGAATTTTCTAGGATCTACTTTAGATAATATTTCTTTATCTTCTCTAGCTTGTCTTTCGCTTAGAGTTTCAGTAGAGCTTTGATCTACTATATCAAAACCAGCACCTATTCTAGTTTTCTTTATATCTTTAGGCGCAAACTCTTGTTTGTAAAACTTGTTTGCTCTTCTGTTTTTAAAACTATTAACAACGTGTGTTGTAAAAGCACCTTTACTAGGATCAAAAGTATTCATTACACTTTCAATTTCAGTAGCAACAAATTGCATTGCTTCACTTGCCATTATATCTCCTTTAGCTACATTGTAACCCATCGCATCTATAGCTACGGATTGTGCTTGGCTAAAGAAATTATTAAATTTAGGTTTATCAGCTCTAAAAACCGTAGGATCTTTTTTATATTCTAAAGCTAATTTATTAACCGTAGATTTATCAGATTCTTTTAAACCTTCGTTTTTAAAGTTTTTTATAGCTTTTCTAGATCCTCTACTTAATTTACCTTTTCTAAAAGCAGCGTTGTTTGCAGCTAAATATTGTAAAGCTTTTTCAGGTGTATTTAAATTACTAGGGTCAGTGCTATTAAACACTCTAGTCATGAAAGTATCTTCTTTTTCTATTTGAGCTACATCTTCATAAGCGTAAAGAGATTCTTGCATATATTTAGTATACTCATCTCTATATTTTTCACTATTTTCAAAAGTTAAACCTTCTTTACCATATAAAGAATCGAGCATTTTAATAACAGAAGAGTTTATAGCTCTTAAGTTTTCATTTGAATCAGCTGCTTTTCTTAAATTATCAGCATATAATTTTCTAGACTCTGGAGTTTTCATCCTAGCATCATCTATTATGTGAGATATCTCATGTAGTATTACAGTACCGGCTTTTATCTGCCCGTTTTCAATATCTATTTTTGCCTGAGCCGCGTCTTGAGTTATTATAGTATTACCAACAACCATTCCATAAGTACCGTTTTCTCTAAATTTTTTTAAAGCGTTTTTATGTACAGGGTCTGACGGTTCAATGCCATTTCTTTTTAAAAGATCTATTAACTCTGCTTCTGTTTTGTACTCAGTGTAGTTAATGCTTTTATTATCATTAAATATTAAACTTGCAGCTCCTTTAACTCCTTCACTTACTGCAAAAGCTCTTGACTGATCTAAAGCCATTAAATTACCTAGCTCAGCATATCTAACTTCTTTTTGTTTCTTATTTAAAGGTTTACCATCTTCTCTTATTTCGCTCTCTACAATGTTTACTATTTCAGGATTAGATTTTGCCGCTTTTTTGTTAGCTCTGTCTAAGCTTTCTCTAGCATTATTCACAACAGCTACAAGTTTGTCTCTTTTATTTTTTTCATTGTAACCATCTTTGTTAGACTTACTAAGAATAGCATCGTTTATTTTAAAGACATCACCTAAGCTTTCTTCAGCTAAATTTAAGTTTGTTTTTTTGTCTTTTATTTTTTTTGTAGTAGCGTTTAAAGAACTTAACTGTGTTTCAAATAGCTTAGCATCATCTTTGCTTAAGCTTTTTTTGTGAGCAGCTATTATTTCTGCAGTATCAACTTCAGACATACCTGGTAATACACCTATAGAACCAAGTAATTGAGATCTAATTAACTCAGTGCCAATAAGTCTTTTAACATCTTTAGCCCCTAAACCTAGCATATCTATAGCTAGTCTATCAACTTCTAGACCTTGCTCTTTCAGGTTTTCAGAAATATCATTAAGTAAAATCTTTTTTTGTTTAGCACTTATATTTGAACTTTGTATTAAAGAACTTAACTCATTAGTGTTTATTCTAAGACTATTTACTGTTTGTTCAAACTTTTTAGTCGCACCATAATTTACTATACCAGAATAAGCAACGCCAGGACTTTGTGAAACACCTAGAGTAACTACAGTGGCCATTGCGGTATCGTCCCAAGCACTTAAATCTAAATCTCTATCTAATATACCGTACTCTGTAAAATATTGCTGTCCACCATATATTAACTCTTCTTCTAATATTTCACCTGAACCTCTTTTTAGTAAAGGAGCAACTACTAAGCTACCTATTTTAGAAAAATTACTTTTTCCAAAAGCATCAGAAATAGCTGTTAAAGAAGTAGGTGACTTAAAATCTTTTAAAAGCTTTATCGTGTTTGGTGCAGTACCTAAAAATCTAGTTACAGTACCTTCTATTATACCATTAGCTAATGATGCATTTACAATTTGCTCATCACTTATTTCTGTCATGGCTTTTGTTTTGTTTATATCCCTCATAGCATTTGTATAAGTATATAAATCAATTTTACCATCTTGAAAAGCTTGCAGTGCTATCTTAGCTTGTTTGTCAGCAGTTCCTACTATTTGTTGTTGTGTTTTTAAATCTCTATAAGTTTGAGTACCTGATGATAAACCAAACATACCACCAATAGCGTTAGCGGTCATGGCAGTAGATAGACCAGCCGCAGAACCTATACCACCTGTGGCTATAGCTAAGGTTATATTTGCTGATTGTTGCCCTATTGTTCTAAAAAAATAAGTACCAAAGTTTCCGTCATCATAAGTGCCCATTGTTTCAAAAAACTCGTTTTTAGCATTTAATCTTTTTTGTTCTTCAACAGCGAAATCAGAGTTAAACAAAGTAGGTACGGCTAATGCAATACCCGCGAAAGCGTCATTGACATCTTTAGCAAAAAGCTCAGGCAAACCATATTCTTTCATAGATGTTTTAAAAACATCAGCATTAACAGGATTACTAGCATAAAAATCAGTAACACTAGTTTGTAGATTGTTTACTGTAGCTGCGTAATCTTGACTAAGATTTATATAGTCTTGCTGAAGTCTATACATGTTTGATTGAACTTCTTTTAGTTGCTCACCTTCTTGTGTATTTAAATTTCTATTGTTTGTTACACTAAAAATAGCTTCTCCACTAGGAGTATACTCTATACTTAGCTCGGTGTCTTTAGGAGCTTCTTTAGATAATTGCTTTAACCTATTGTCTAAAACAGAAGAAAACCTTTCTTTTATTTTAGGTAATTCAGTTACTTTAGCTTTTATATTTTTTTTAAATATATTCTCTTCAATTTTAGCTATATTTTGTCCAAACTTTAAAAATTCTTGATTTCCAGATTTAGACATTATCTGCTCGTGAATAGTTTGTGATCTACTAAGTAATTCTTCTGCTTTTAAATTTCTTACTCCAGATTCATATAAACTTTGAATAGGTGCTATACCTAAAGTTTTTATTTTATCTCGTAATTCTTTAGAAAGCTTACCTAATATACCTTGTTGACCTATAAAACCATCTACTCTATCATCTAAACTTCTATTTACTTTTGTAGGTTTAGAGTCAACCTCTCCGCTAAACTCGTAGGTACCAGCTTTTTCAGTTTTAAAAACTTTATTTATTTCTTGAATTTCTTCTTTAGTTAATTCAGGAGAATTATTAGCTTTAGCTGCTAAATTAAACGCGCTTATTAAGTCATCTTCAAATCTATTTTCAAAATAATCTAAATCTATAGACTTGTCATTTTGTATTATTTTAGATTCTTCTTTTTCTTTTCTAGCAACTTTTTCTAAATAATTACTAGTAGCTTCATAGGAGTTAGTTTTTATTATTTCATAAGCCTCATCACCTAATTCTTTAGACATAAACTCTCTAAGTTCATCAGGGTTTACATCTTTTAAAATTTTACCATCTTTGTATATACTATACATGTTTCCAAAACCTGTAAAAAAGTTTCCATCATCAGCAAATATAGTACCAGAGTCATCATTTTTTTCTATTTCATATCCAGTTCCCTCTAAAGCTTTATTTATAGTTTTAGTAGTACCTTCTTTTTCTGAAACGTCAGCTAAACCACCTAAGTTGTTTGTTACTATTTGATCATCTGTTTGGTTTTTATAAAACTGATCTATATCTTTTAATACTTTTACTGCTTCGTCTCTACCGTCTAAAGTAAAAGATTGCAAATCTAATTCTACAGGTTCTTTTACACCGGGTATAGTTATTTTTAATGCATTTCTAACACCAGATTGTTCCACATATAAACCAGGGTAGTTGTTAGTAAGAAAACTTTCAACCTCTTCTTCTGTTTTATCTATAATAGACATAGGTTTATTTATGTCCATTTCAGAACCTTGG
>Ga0233415_10001464_pt1 | contig 10266 bp, 6 predicted proteins | sample Na_anoxic_12_MG_FD_188631 | JGI IMG/M metagenome (GOLD analysis project Ga0233415, IMG submission 188631) | Seawater microbial communities from Saanich Inlet, British Columbia, Canada - Na_anoxic_12_MG | ecosystem: Environmental > Aquatic > Marine > Inlet | place: Canada: British Columbia...
CCCCAGAGGGCATAGTAGCGAAACCCCGGTTTGGGGGTTTAAAGGGTTCGCTGCGGGATGGAGCACTTCGATGGTGATCTCCAGGAAGTGGACCCTTGGGTGGGGGGGGGTATGGGGGTAACTGCGCCCGAAGAAAAACAGGCTGGTAGTTCAGTTCTGCGGGCTTCGCAAGTATTCCAAGTACTTCGGTCAGAAACAATATGGAGGGTTTGATGAGGCAGGCGTGGCCGCTGAAGACAACCGTCGCCAGTATGCGTTAGTACACGGCCTGGTGAAGAACCTATGGAGAAGGCGTGTCGACCCAGAGGGCGAGGAATACATCGAGGTTCAACTCCAGGATGGAGAGGACAAGTGTTTCATCTGCGATCCTGAAGATCTTCCCTTGGTCTCGGCGGGTACTACGTCGAGGATACGGGGTCGACAACTTCTATGTGCACACTGCGTCAAAGAAGGTCATCTCGTTGTTTCACCGAAACCTTCGCCCCGAGTGGAAAAAGATCGACCATACCAACCGCGAGCCTCTCGACAATCGTCGTTCCAACCTCCGCGATGGGTCCGGCCCAGTAAACAACACAAACCAGGCCAAACGAAGAGACAACACCAGCGGGATCACGGGGGGCTACTGTTCGCAAACCAGGGCCTGGGTGGCGCAGATCCAGATCAATGGAAGGCACCACCGACAATTCTTCCGAGAAGAGGAGTACGATGACGCAAAAGAAGAGGCCATCGCCCAGCGCCGGGCTTGGGCCAAGGAAGCTGGCAACACCAACGGGGAGTGATAACTCACCCTGTGTTTTTTCAGATCAGATCTGGAAGCCCCGAATCATACAACGGTTGGTAGTCTATATTTGTGCCGCAGAAGATGACGTTGTGTTTCCCGAAGTCCTGGACTTCGTAGATCCCGGCGAGCTCAGCCTCGGCAATGATCCACCGGAACGCCTGCCAGAACTCGGTGGGGTGGTCGTATACCTCCACGGCGACATGGGTCAGCTCGTGGAGGGCGACGAACATGAGGGTGTTCATTTCGTGGAGGGTCGACTTCCCGTCTTTCGTCCGCAGGCACAGGGCGACGATCGCCCCTTTGTCGATCGTGTAGCTCGTGTCGCCGGTGGGGTCTTGGGGGGAGTTCTCGGCGAGGTTGTCGGGGTTGTAGAGGCCGAGGAGCCGCTGGGTGGCGGCCACCCGCTGGGGGTAGGCCTTCCCCCGCGGATCGCGGATGTACCGCTGGCGGAGGCTGCGGAGGAGCTCGACCACCCGCGCGTTGATCTGGGCGAGGGCGTCGGCGGCCTCGTACCCCCCGTGCGCGGGGTGGACTTTGTAGGCGTAGCCGTCGACGTCCGAGGTGAGCAAGCGGGTGTTCCTGAGCGAGAAGGTGTCGCGGCGCCTCCACCAGGACCCCCCGGCGACCGCGAGGATGACGACGATGAGGGCAATCGCGACGGCCGTGGCGAGCCCGCCCCCCACCGCCCCCCCCGTCGTCATCGCCCGGCTTGAGAAGGCTTGCGCCGGCGGCTATAGAGGCCGGGGAAATGGCCGCGTCTTACTATCCCCTTCTATACGCCCCCCCCGCCGGCCCCAAAGGCGGGCCAGCCAGCCTGGGCGCACCATGGAGAATCCCTACTCCGGCGAGCCGCTCCAGGTCACCCTCTGCGACGTCTCGGCGGGCAAGCCGGTCAGGTCGTACATGTTCCTCGGGGGCGCCCCGAAAGGGGTGCTGGCCGCCGCCGCCCGGGGGGTGCCGCGGTCCGCTGCGGCGCCCCCCTCGAAAGAAGGCGTCTGGCCCGAAACCCGGTGGGGGCCGGCGGACGCCGCGGCGCTCCAGCGGCACTACGGGCCGCGGTGGCAGCGGCTCCTCACCCCCTGCGTGCGCGACGCTTTCCCTCCCGTGAAGGCGCCCCCCCCCGCGCAAGGGGGGGCCGCCGAGCCCGACTTCGGAAACCTCGACGACTTCGACGACTCCGACCTGATCTTCGGGGAAGAGGGGGCCGAAGACTCGAGCCCCGCGGCGCTCGCCCCCCACCCCTCCCCCGGCATCCCCGCCGGGCCCGCCTGGGCCCGGGTGAGCGCCCCCACGCAGGCCCGCCCCCCCTGGGACCCCGCGACCGTCTACTCCGAGGTCGCCGCCTACCCCGAAGACACCTTCGCCGACCTCAAGCTGAAGATCTACGTCGCCTCGGGGGTCCCCCCCTACCGCCAGCACCTTTTCTACGGCTGGGGAGACGCCGAGGAGCGCGAGGAGGAGCCCGCGCCGCCGGGGGGGGCGGTGCCCCCTCCCCCCCGGGGGCGGCCGGTGCGGACGACCTACGTCCTCTCGGTCGAGGGGGTGCCGCTCCCGACCGACGTGCGCCTCCTGGCCCAGGGCCTCGAGGGGGGGGGGGCCGGGGCGGTCGCGGGGGTCCCCGTCGACCCCCGCCTCGAGGAACGGAAAGAGGACGTGCGGGTCGACGCCCTGGACGGCTTCCGGACCCTCCGCGAAGGGCCCGGCCTCCTCATCCGGCGGGTCTTCGTCGCCGACCTGGCGACCCTCCTGGCCCCCCACCAAGAGGCCCTGGGGCGGGCGCTCGCCGACCGCTACCAGGCCGACCTCCTGTACTACGGCCTGGCGCTCAAGTACTGGCCCCAGCTCTCGCCCGACGCTTTCCGCCTCGCGGTGGCGGCCCCGAACCAGATCCCGGGGGCCTTCCCCCTCCTGGAGCCCTCGCTCGCCCGCGTCGAGGCGCGCTTCCGGCTCGAGCAGGAGCTCCTTGACCGCATCTACGCCCAGGCCGCGGCCCAGGCGCGGCGCGAAGAGGGGGCCGAAGCCCGGGGGGGCGTCGCGGTGACCGAGGCCCGGGTCCACATCGACCCCCGGGGGGGGGCCCCCCTCGGCCTCCGGAACATCTTCGACTGGGTGGCGACCGGCCGGGCGGTCCCCGCGGTCGTCGCCCGGATCCCCCCCCAGTCGGCCTGGGGGAGCGAAGAACCCGGCCGCCGCGGCCGGGACCTCGTCGTCGAGAAGCGCCACGTCTCCGCCGCGGCCCCCGCCCTCGCGGCCCCCCTGGAGCGCTTCCTCGCCCGGCCGCCGCGGCGCCCGGGGATCGCCTTCGCGCTCCTCCGGGGGGGGGGCGAGGGCGGCGCCCCCCCCCGCTTCGCCTACCTCACCCTCTACGCCGACGGGCGCTACGCCCTCCAGGGGGGATGGCGCGAGGACGACCGGGTGGGCTTCGACGGGGTCGTCCGCCAGCTCTCCGCCGCGGCGGGCCCCCTCATCAAAGAGGTCAACGCCATGGGGGCGGCGGCCCTCCCGCTGGGGGGGGGGCTCCTCACCCCCGAAGAGGAAACCCGCGGACGCCAGGGGCGGGAGGCGCTGGGGGCCCTGGCGGCGGAGACCCTCACCGTCTCGACTTTCTGGGCCCACCCCCTCACTTCGGCGGGCTTCCAGGCGATGAAAGACCGGTGGCGCGACTACGAGCGGGCGGGGATCGCGGGGATCCGCGGCCTCCAGCAGGGGGGGGCCTACGCTTTCTACTTCCGGAAAGGGGTGACCGCCTACAACCGCCGCGCCGCCGAGCGGGCGCTCTTCCCCCCCGCCGCCCGGGGGGAGCCGGCGGGGGGGGCCGGGACCAACCTGTACGCCCACCTCACCGACCCCGCCCTGGCCATCCGGTGGGACCAGGCCTTCCCCGGGCGCCTCGTCCGCATCGTCCACCGCACCTCCGACCTGCGGGTGGAGGTCGTCGGGGCGACCCTGCCCGAGTTCGAGCGCATCCGCCGCTACGTCTACGTCTTCCTCGACGGCCTCCTCCACGGGCCCCGCCCCCTGGCCCACCCCCGGGCCCCCCCCGCCGCCCCGCGCCACGAGGGGCGCCTCCGGTCCCTGCGCGAGAGGGACCCCGACCTCTTCGACCTGAAGAAGTACGACGAGGGGGCGACCGTCTACAGCGTCCTCTGCCAGGGGGACCGCCAGCCCTTGGCCCTTTCGGCCGAAGAGGCGCGGGGGCTGGGGGAGAAGGAAAAAGAAGGGCTGGTGGGGTTCTGGAACTTCTCCGAGGGGCGCCCCGCCTTCTACCGCTGCCCCACCAAAAGGTTCCCCTTCCTCAGCTTCCGCGCGGGGGAACACCCCCTGGGCTACTGCCTCCCCTGCTGCAAAAAGACGCTGGCCCTCCCCGGCTCGCGGGCCCTCGCGGTCAACCGCCTGTGCCTCGCCAAGCACCGCGTCTCGGCCGAGGAAGCGGCCGCCGCGGGGGACCACCCCATCCAGGCGCGGCACGTCCTCGCCTACGGCAAAAGCGTCCCCCCGGGGCGGATTTCGTGGCCCCCCCCCCTCCTCTCCGAGGCCCTCTTCTACGACGCCCTCCCCGCGCCCTACGTCTTCACCCTGCAGGGCGTCGAGCAGCACCTCCCCGCCCTCCCCGACGCCGGCTTCTTCTTCGCCCTCGCCGCGGTGATCGAGCTTGAGCCCTCCCAGCTCGCGCGCGAGCTGGCGGACGCCGCGGAGGCCCTCGAGGCCACCTACTACGCCCTCGCGGAGGGGCGCGCCGCCTTCTTCCCCTCCGGCTCCGACCTCGCCGCCGCGGTCTTGTCCACCTTCGCCCCCGACTCGGCCGGGGGCGCCGCGTTCTCGCCCTTCGGCCCGGGGGGGGGCGCCGCGGAGGCCTGGCGCGACCTCCTCGCCGACCTCTTCAGCATCCGCTTTGATGTCGAGGTCCTCACCTTCGCCGACGCCGCGGGGAACGGCGACGTCATCTTCCATGCCCGGCCGCGGGCCGCCGCCCGCCTGAGGGGGGGGGGGGCTCGGGCGACGTCGCGCTCGTCGTCGTCTCCCCCTCGGGGACCTACCCCTTCGTGGCGATGGACCACCGCGAGTTCCTCGCCCGCCCCTCCGGGGTGAGCACCGCTCGGCGGTTCTTCTCGGCGGCGCTCCCCGGGGGGGAGCTGGCCGACGGGGTCGTCGCCGTCCTCCGCGGGATGGCCGCCGCGGGGGGGGAGGCGCCCCCCCCCGGGGGGCCCACGCTCGCCTCGGCCTTCCTCCTCGCTCAGCGGGAAGGATGGGGAGTCCTCTACAAGCTGGTGAACCTGCGGGACTTCTGCTACGGCCTCCTCCTGGCGCCCGACCCCCGCCGCCCCGACGACTGGGCCTACCTCCCCGTCCCCAACGCCGCCCACTTCCTCGGCCCCCGCCGCCCGGGGGGGCCCCCGGCCGTCGCCGCCCACTACGGGCCCCGGCCCCCCGGCCGCTACCCCCCCGAGGCCCTCGCCCGGGTCCTCCTCGCCATCGGCGAGGAGGCGGCGCCGACCGCCCGCCTCGTCGCCCCCGACGGCGCCCTGGTGGGCTTCATCGGGGGGGGCGCCCCCCGGCTGTACTACCACCACGACCCCGTGCCCCCTTCCGCCCCTCCCCCGCCCTGGGGGGTCGCGGCGCTGCCCGCCGCGCGGGTCCCCTACCCGATGGAGGAAGTCGACCGCGCGATCTACTCGCTGGGGGGGGTCGCCGAGGAGGCGCCCCTCCCCCCCGCGACGGCCGCCCTCGCCGAACAGGGGGTCTTCCGGGACAACCTGTACCCCCTCTTCGTCGCGGAGTTCGCCGCGGTCCTTCGCGGCGAACGCGACGCGGCGATCCGGGAAGAACTGCAGAAGCTCGTCCGCAAGACCCGGTTCGGAGCCCCCGGGGCCCTCGCGGCGTTCCGGGCGGGGCTGCGCGCGGTCCTCGCCGGCTTCCCCCCCGACATCGCGGCGCTGGGCGCGCTCGCTGCCGGGGTCTTCTCGCGGGAGGGGCCCGAGCGGACGGGAAAAGCCCTCGCCGCCGCCCTGGAGGCGACCGCCTTCGGCTTCGACCGCACCACCCTCGCCCGCCTCCGGGCGCGCGGGCGCGAAGACCGGAGGGCCGCCGAGCGGGAACTGCGGGAAGTCATGACGCGCCGCGTCGAGGCCTCCGCCGAGGCCCCCGGCGTCGCCCTCCCCAACATCTACGTCGCCTGCAGCCTCCCGACTGCCCTCGTGCGCCCTCAATGCGACGGTGGGCGCCTTCGGATCCCCTCCGCGATGTTCGGGTCCTTCACCGAGATCCTTATGTCGGACATCCTGAATCCGGGAAAAGATGCCACCCTGGCCGCGATGACGACGGGGATCATCGAAGAGCACCGCTTTATAATCCGGCCGGGGGAGAAGATACTCATCCGGCAAGCGCCCTGAACGGCGGCTCGGCGCGCCTGGCGGCCTTTTTCCCCCTTCTTCTTATACGCAGTATAGCCGGGCCGCGGCGCTACTCTCCCGAGATGCCGGCCGGGGAACGCTACAAAGATCTCCTTGACGCCCCTGGCTCCCGGGCCCCCGCCGATGCCGTCTCGATCGAGGCCCTGGCCGCCCCGCTCGAGAAGGGGCCGGCGGCGCCCCCAAGGGGGAAAGAAGGAGCCACGACGGAAGAAGGCCAGGGACGGAAAAAGTGGCCGCCCCCCCTCCCCCGGCTGCTGACGATCAAAAGCGTGCTCGCCCTCTTTATCATCTTCATCCTCGTCGTCAGCGACGTCTTCGCCAACAGCGTCGTCGCCGGCTTCAGGGGGGCCGTCCACGGCCGGTCCCCCACGGGGCTAGGGATCGTCATCCAGGGGATCTTCCTGGTGGGCTTCTACGCGGTGGCCCTCTACTTCATCGACGCCGGGATCATCTAGGCCGCCGGCGTCCCGCTCAAAGCTCTCGGCCAGCGCAAGGATCGCCCCGAAGTCGGGGGGGGGGCGCAGGCCGAGAGCTTCGAGCGGGAGGCGCAGGGGCGGCCGCGCCCGCCGCGCCCGCCGCGCGGCGCGGTCCTGGTCCGAGAGGGGGCGGATGACGACGAAGGTCGTCCAGTGGTCCCGCAGCAGGGCCGTCAGGAAGTCGTAGATCTGCTGGGCGCTCTGCGGGTCCCCCGCGCCCAGGATGTTAACCTTCCCCCGGAAGAAGACGTTGACGCGGACCTTTTTTTCCCTGGCCACCTGGAACTTGAACGAAATGTTCTGGTTGTCCTGGGCGTGCTTGAGCTCCCGGATGGGATAGGGGAGCGCCCCGGGCTCTCCGGGCCCCTCTTCGGCCTCCTGCTGCCGGTTCTTGAGCTCCTCGAGCCGCCCCACCAGGCGGTGGAGGTCGATGATGATGCGGGGGCTGAGGCGCTGGAGGTGGAACTTGAAGTTTTGCATGATCGGCTTCTCTGCCCGGACGGCCACGGGGAGGCCGGGGACCGCGCCGGCCCCCTCTTCCGTGAGGTACTGCGCCCAGAGGCGCGAGATGTAGGCCCCGTCGGCGAGGCCCGCGTCGAGGACCCCGGGCACCTGGGTCTTGCCCGTCGTGGGGAACGACTTCACCGCGTAGTGCTTGGAGGCGTGCGTGGCGAGGACCTGGCGGACGGCCGCCGGGATGGCGTCGTCGGGCCCCGGAATGATGATCGCCTCGATCGCCGAGTTGAAGCAGGTCCCGTCCCCCTGGAGTTTTCTCTGTTTAACCATGGCGGGGGCGAGCTGGTGGGGCGGGGGGTCGTCGCCGGCGGCCTCCACCCCCGGGCGGAGGGCCCACCCCCCTTCGGGGCGGGGAGGGGGGCTCTTCAGGAAACGTTCGTAGCCGGGCTGGGCCTTGTGGCCGAAGTTGCAATTCAGCGCCTTGACCGCCCCCCGGGGCTCCAGCCTGCGGATCAGCGCCGCGTGCGGGGTGGCCAGGTTGGAGAGCTCGGCTTCGTAGGTGCAGACGAAGAGAAAGGGCGGGGAGAACGGCGGCTCGACCGGCGCCAGCAGTTCTACGTCCTCTTCCCCGACGGGGGGCGGGCTGCGCGCCGCGGCCTCGAGGCGCCTGCCGCGCCTCATCTTGTTCGGGTCTGCGGGCCTGCCGTGCGCCGCCCAGAGGGAGGCTGGAGGGTTGGCCAGGGATGCCCCCTTCTGTTTCGGCCTCCTCTCTCCCGCCCGCCTCTGTCTATAAGGGGGGCCCGGAATCAAAAAACGCCCGCCGGGCCGGGCCGCCGCCTGGCCCCCGGGCGGCCCTTTCGGCCCCAGGAACTCTCCGGGGCCCACATACCCTGTGCTTGCGGCGCGGGCACCTCCGCTCCGGATGAGGCGGGCCGCGCGCTCCGCGATGCACGTCTTCGTTGACTGGGACGACACCCTCCTCCCCGCGCAGTGCGCGGGGGCGTCCTCGCCGTCCAGGACAGCGCCGCCCTGCGCCTCCTCACCCAGACGTCGAGGCTTTCCGCTTCCCTCTCCATTGTCACCCTCTCGGTCCGCCCGTGGGTGGCCACTTCGGCGCGGAGGTGGCTGCCGCGCACCGCGGACTTCCTGGAAAAGTGGGCCGTCCCGGTTTACTACGCGAGGGAGCACGTCACGGCCAGGGACCTGCGGCTCGCGGCGACCGACGACTGCCAGTCCCTCGGCACCCTCGCGAAGAGGCGGGGCATGGAACAGAGCCTCGACGACCAGGCGGCGGAGGGGCGGATCGTGGTGGTGAGCATCGGGGACGGCGACTGGGAGAAGTACGCGGCTCAGGTACTGGCCTGGCGGCGGGAAGGCGCCGTCTGCCGGGTCATCCGCGTCCGCCCCCCCCGAGGACGCCACCTCTCTCTCTTCGCAGCTGCGGTCGGTGGTCGTGTGCCTCGAGCGGCTCCGGGGCGCCGAGGGCGGCGTCGAAATCGACGCCGCCCGCTCCGACGACCTCCTGCGCTGGTGGCAGTCGTCGACCCCGGGCGCCCCCGGCCTCGTCCGGTTCACCTGGGAGGGGGGGGGCGCCGCCCCAGGAGGGGGGGCGGCCACCGAGACCCGGGGACCTGGCCTTAGAAGAGGCGGCGGCCGAAGCGGGCCCGACGCCGCCCGTTAATTGAACCCGCGGGGGAGGTCGTCAGCACCGCCCACACACGGGGGAACGATGGAGCACTACGCGCGACGCCGCAATCTGTTGCACCTGAGTGGGATCACCCTTTCCGACTACGTGCCGGTCGAAGACCTCTTCGACGAAAAAGTCTTGGAGGGCGCGGCCCGGGAAGAGTTCCCCCTCGACCCGCTGCCTTACGACAAGATCCCGGCGGTCTTCTCCGGCCTCGACGACTGGCCCGCCGGCACGAACCTGCTGTGCTGGGCCTGCCCCTTCTCTTTCGACGGCCCCCCCCGCTTCGCCCCCACCTACATCCGCCAAGGGGAACGCGGCCGGCTCGAAGTGGGGGTGGAAGGGAACTTCTGCACTTTCAACTGCGCCGCCCGCTACATCGATTCGGCCTACCCCCCCCAGGCCTACCCCCAAAAACACTGGAGGATGCGCGACAACCTCTGCACCGTCTACCAGATGTTCACCGGGCGCCGCGTCCCCCACATCCCCGCCGCCCCTTCGAAAACCGAACTCCGCATGTTCGGCGGGACCCTTTCCGAGGACCAGTTCTGGGGGGCGATGCGGCGCCTCGACCTGGACCACGGCCTCCGCGACCACCGCCTCGGCTCCGTGGCTCCGGAGCGCACGCGCCCGCGCGCGGCGGCGCCGGGCCCTCGGGGGCCGACCATGTGGGAGGTGGGCCGGGCGCCGCCCCCCTCCCCCCTCCTCGACGACCTCCAGGTCTTCCCCGACCTCGCCGCCGCCCCGGCAGCGGCGGAAGCGCCCGCCCCCGCGCCGGCCCCTTCCGCGAAGAACGGCGCCGCGCGCGCGGGGAACATGGAGGAATACCTGGCCGCCCTGGGGATCCCCCCCGAGGACGGCCCCGCCGGGCCTTAGTACCGCCCTGCGGCGGTGGCGAGGTCGCCCCAGCCCAGCAACCCGATCACCTGCAAGACACAGTCGCTGAAGTCGGTCTTGAGGCGGACCGGGATGCCCAAGTTTTTGTGGGCAAAGAGGGGGGCGAGGAACTCGAAGTAGACGGCCTTCGTGTGGTTTTTGTTGGCCGTGTACTGCGTCGAGTACTTTTCTATAAACCTCGCGTGGGCGAGGTCTGGCCGGGAGCCGAAATGCACCTTGTTCTTGAGGGCGGGGCCCACGAGACACACCGACGCGGATGAGTATTCGCTGAGGAGGACCGAAGCGACCGTCCGCGCTCGCGTGTTGGCGCCAAGCTGGTACTCGACAAGAACGTGGAGGTCCGGCGAGTCGGAGGGGGGGCAGCCCTCGGCCGCGGCGGCGATCAGCGCCGCACGGACCGGCCCCCGGAGGTACGCTTGCACGGCGCGCACGCGTTCTACGGTGGAGATCTTGGCGTCTTTCTTGGTTGGAACTAGGTCGGCGGCCCCCCCCCCCGCCAAGTGGAAAGCCCCCCGGGTCGCGGCGTCGAGCTCGGCGTCCCCGCCTTCGGGCGGTGGC
>Ga0233415_10001465_pt1 | contig 10264 bp, 10 predicted proteins | sample Na_anoxic_12_MG_FD_188631 | JGI IMG/M metagenome (GOLD analysis project Ga0233415, IMG submission 188631) | Seawater microbial communities from Saanich Inlet, British Columbia, Canada - Na_anoxic_12_MG | ecosystem: Environmental > Aquatic > Marine > Inlet | place: Canada: British Columbia...
TCAGTCTCACATAGTATATTGTGTAGCTCATTCAAGTGCAAACTCAACCTTATATAGTGGATAGGCGTAACTTGTAGTTACACTTCTTCTCCATTCATCACCGTCTGGTATTGATAAAAATAAGTCTTCAATTTCTCTACTAATTGCAACGTCTCTAAGAGTTGTTAAATTTTGTTCATATCATAGTCTTCTTACAGCTCTATTAATATAATCAAAATAAAATGTCTCTTGGTCAACTTCACTTGTAGAAGATTGATTAGCTGTTCAGTTTGATGTAATCTTTTTGAATATGAAATTGAATGATGTACCTGTGTCTTTCTCTGAATTTGTATACCATATTTCATTTCCTTTTAATACATATAATCAGTTTTCACCAACTATAAATCATCTAACAGTTCATTTATTTCATCAACTTACACTTTGTGCTCAAGCTGAATAAGATGCAAAATTAAGCATTTCATTACCTGCCGCAACTGGGTCTTCTGTTTGTGAAAATACTATATTATCACTATCAGCATATCATCATAATACAATTTTACCATTGTAAATTATACCAACTGTCGGTTCTCATACAGCTCAACTAGTTAATGTTGTAACTGTTCAAGTTGTATCTATAAATACAGGAGCATTTCAACTTCTACTAGTTATTAATGTTCATAATGAACTAACTGTTATATCATAAAACTCATCAGAAGTAAATCATAATGAATTATTATATGCTGTCCAAAGTGGAGCGTTAATATATGAACCAATTGTAACTGTAGTAGTTCTACTATCCTCTAATGTTAAACTAGTATTTGTACTTTCTTCTGACCACGTTCAAAGATAGTTTTGAGTTTCCGCATAGAATGTCATTGGTCACCAATCTTTTCTATTAATGAAAGCATATATATTTAATGCTCAACTAGCGTTTGTATTAGCATTACAATAATCAAATGCAGAATGTGTATAATTAGTTGTATCTGCCCTAATTTGAAAATAAGGGTCAGTTGGTATTCTCCATCTAGTATTTGCTATCTGTGTTCAACTACAACTATCAATATTGAAATAGGTAAATGATGGATAATATTCTGGATAATCAAATAGATAAGCTCACGCCTCTGTTGTAATTCTTGAAGCTTTATATAATCAACTTGATGTGTATCAAGAGTAAACTTTAATATCATAATAGTATGATGTTAGCGTAGTTTCATTTGAATATGATAGAGCTGATAGGTCATCATTATATACATAAACTTTTAATCAATCTGCTATAGCCGTAACTCACGTAGTAGAAGCTTCTATTAATGTAGCTAATGCTGTAGTTGTAGCTGTATCAGTTGAATTTGTAGCTATATTAGCTCATTCAATAGTTATATCAAGTCTATTAGGAACACCACTTACAACATCCCAAGAACTTAATGTTATTGTTTCAATTATGTCTGGATTTGCAAATATAATATCAGTTCAAACAAGTTTAGTAATTACTATAAATGTTTCACTAACATCTTTCACCACTGTATAATTAGCTCATAATAATGTTATTAAATCTGCAACAAAATCATCATATGCTAATGTTTCACTTCCCAACGTCTTATTCCATAAATATTTATTTCAATCAATTTCTATATCAAACAATCATCAGTTTATATTTTCTATATATAAATTATATTGTAAAGAAGTGTGTTCTAATATTCAGTTCTTATATAAGTTAGTTGCTTCTATATGCCATTTATCATCCCCATCAGTTGTAAATCATTGTATTAATGAAGAACCTGTATAAACATTATCAACTCATTTAGAGCTGACAAGTTTATTTCATTTGAAATTGTAATTTATTAAAGACAAACTCTGTTTATCCTCAATTTCAGAAGCATAGTCTCTAGTATTTATTCATCACGTTAAATCCTCAAGTCTAAAATCTTTGAACCCGTGTTTTGTTCTAGTCATTTATTTTTTTATTAGTACTATAAGTAAGGGGTTATGAGCCTTACAAGTAAGGGTCATATACACCTTCTGGCAACATTTCAACTATTCTATGTCAATCTCTTTCTCAAAAGACAGAACCAAATCCTATTTTACTTGTTGTTTTTCTTGTAGCCTTAGCTTTATAAGCCTTATACATTTTATATTCTTCATCAAACAATTGTTTGTAATATTGCCATCTATCGTCTTCTCTACTACCTAATAGTCTGTATACAACATTATATACATAAACTCTTGTATATCTATATTCAATATCTAATACATCTTCATCAACTGTAGTAAGAGCATAATCTGGTATAAATTTAATTAAACAAGAATATTCTTGTGAACTATAAGGAAGATAGACATATTCATTTCATTGGTAGTCCTTAACTATTGTATAAAAATTAGCTGTATCCATATAGAAATTTCTATTATCAGTGTATTCAAGTTTAATTCAATTAACATAAACTTCACTTATTTTTTCTACACCATAAGGTATTCTATGTCATACAATTATTTTATCATCAGCATCAATTAAGTCAGCTCAACTAACTGTAAATGTAACACCATCATAATCAAAATAGTTATAGTATAATCATTTACCTACGAAAAAACTTCCCTCTATTGGTAATGTATATGTATCTGCTTTAGCTAAATCAACTGTATGTCAATCGCTAGATACTGTAAGTCAGTTTAGCCCTTTAAAAGAATAATGTTGTAGTCTACTTCTTTCTGGAATATTATCTCATAATATTCACATTGTTTTATTTAAGTCTCTTCTAACTTTCTCTTTTGGATATATTTTTGTATATTGTTTTCTACCAATTTCATCATACACCTCATCTATCAAGTCTCACATACTCACTTCTCAATTCCCCATTACATCGCGTTCTTCCCTATAAAAGAAAGAAGTGGTGATAGTAGTTGCCGGCGCAGTTGTTAACGTTAGTGTGTCGTGTAAGAATGTGTAGTCTGTTACAGCTACTCAATCTACAACTACATCAACTATATATCCTATGTAATTAGGTAAAACATATGTAGTATTAATTCAATCTATTGTTCAAGAAGGAATTATATCATTTGTAAGTTTTAGCATAATATTTATTATTTATTAGTCATTTAAATCGTTTCTAAGAGCTTCTAAGAGGTTTTAGGTATTACTACACTACATAGCTCCTAAAAGCCCCTAAGAAAGCATTTAAACGCTATTTAGCTTTAGTCTTAATCGTCTTAGCTTTCTTATACCCTTTCCCTTTCTTTTTGTTGGCAATGTTCGCGCCAAGCTTTCTATTTGTTTTTCTACTTATAACTCTAACATTCTTCTTAGTTGTCTTCCCTCATTTACTTAAAGGCTTTTTATGGTCTGCTTCTTTCTTGTCTCATTTCTTAAGTCAAGCCAGTTTGCGCGCCTTATTTTGTTCAGTTCTTTTTTTTACTTGGGAAGGTTTTCACCAATACTTTGAATAATTCTTTTTGTTGTAAGCTTTTGAATTTGTAGCCATAACTATTTTTTAAGAAATAAATATCCATTATTAAACACAACTCAATCAGCTATAAGTTCTTGTAGGTAAGCAAATTTAAATCTATTAACCTTATTAGGTCTTGAATAGTTATTAATAATTTCTCATTTAAACCTTGTTACAGCGTGCCCTCAAACTTTTCTATAAGTTTTTTTAGTAGCTATATAAGGCTTAAGTCTAGTTTCAGTTGAAAGTTCAGAACTTGTTCTATATCCTAACTGTGTAGGTCTAATAACAAATTCATCTAACACTCTAGTTATCACCTCATCTGTATAACTTATTCTATAACTTTCTATAGGTTTTTCTGGGTTACTGGCGTTCCAATAGTGTCTTACGGCGTCAATAGCATCTGATAAGTAAGCTCAATTGTTTGGGTCAAGTTTTCAATCTTTTACCATCTTTCTACCTATTTCCAAAATTTCACATAATGAAAACTTTCTATCCATTAAATAAGACAGTTCTGTTATAGCTGAATATATTGTACACCAATTACGTGTTTCATATTGCGCGCCTTGGTCATATTCATATATAAGTTCTCTATTCTCCTCTTTACCAGATTTATATTTTTTTACAAGGGCCTCCTTTATTTCAGATTTAGTTCATCATAGAACATAATCAGTTTCCTTTTCACCTATTCATAATAACCCTCCTCAACTTTTTTCTTCTACGTCTTTAATAATTCATAGAAACCTCATAGTTTTTTCAAACATAATTTATTTTTATAATATTAAATTTCTTCCCCAAGTTCCATATCTCAAAACATATTACAAGCTCAACCACTTTCTTTGTTTCAACATAAAATTAAATAATCTCATTGTTCTACAAAAAATTCTATATCTTCACTAGGGTTTCATATTTCTGTTGTTCAGTCTTGTGGTACTCTTCTACCTACAACTTTAGAAGCCTTTGCAGTATTAAAAGTTATTTCAGTAGCATTATATGGTACACAATCAATATATTCAATACTACTTCATAATTCAGCATCACTATAAGCACTATCTTGATACTCAGTTCAACTAAAAGCAGTTTCATCTCTTGTTTTCCAAATACTCATCATTGATTTTTGGTCTGAACTAGCTGATATTCTATTTAATATACTATCTCTAGTATTTTCTATTCAATATAATGTTTCTTTAACTCTCATTATAATTAAAGGTTGATTAAATCAACTTATAGCTCTACCTTGTGTAGCTCATATTTCATTTGTACAAGCAACATAAGAATTTCATTCTCTTTTTCATCATTCACTTGTTACATCTACACATCAGAAAGCCATTGCAACATCTGTTCAATCTGTATTTTCACAATAATAATGAACTGCCATTGCTGGATTAGAAGTAGATACTTGTGTTCATCAACCTAAATTAGTTATTACTCATACAACTTTTAAATTAAAATGAAAATAATAATTTCATACTCATCTCCATTGATAACTTATATCAAATAAATTTCAAGCACTTAAATCAGCTCAATCTGGTAAGTCTAAAACAACTTCTTTATCTATTCAAACACTATTTTTCATAACTCATTTTAAAACTCAATCTTCTAATCTAAATACAATAGAATTTCAATTACTTTTTAATCCCCATTCTCTTATTCAAGTAGCTGTTGGATTTGGCATATATCAAGCTGTCGCATAATAATGTCATCTATTAGGTTGGTATCTTGGGTGTCTTCTACTATGTAAATGTGTAATATCTCATATTGTAGCTCAACTTGTTATTTCCATTTGTCAAACATTTGAAATACATTTAGTAGAAGTATCTGTATCAACTAAATCAGTTCAGTTTTCTGATATTCTCCAATATGCTTGTGGTATATTATAAGTCCATAATGAATGAAATAAACTTATATCTTCTGAAACTTTAGGTATTCCCCAAACTGTACTTGTTAAATCACTTGCTATTCCATTTCATCAAGCTCAAACTACTGTTGATAAACTTCAAGAAGCATTTGCAGCTATATCTATATAGTTTCAATTACTATCAGTTCATCACATAGCTCTATTTCATCACGCGTCTTGCGTAACTCTATTGTCTATATTCATTTTTGTTTATAATTAAAAAAATTATTTCCTCATATACGAACAGCATAATAATATATATATGTCCATATAAAGAAATAAGGGCGCTTATAAAAAGCTAACCTATTAACGTCTCTCTTCATATACTCTAATAGGTATATATCAGCAACGTAACGGTCTATATTGTCTCATCCTTCTTCATATAACCTGTCGTGTTCCAAACAGCTTGTATGGAAGAATATTGAATATGGAGGGACAAAACTATTAGTTCCGCCGCAACCATTTCATTTTAATAAAAATCATTTCATAATCTTTCTAATATTAAGTGTGGTAATATATAAAATATTACAGTTAGTTCATATAATAATAATGGTGTTAAGTATTCATTTTCACATACTCATAGTATAGCTACCCATATAAGTGCTAACATAACTATCATTATCATATGTTGTATATTATGATGTTTTACTCATTCAATGTACTTACCTCTCAATAAGTCTCTATATAATCATATAAGTTCTTTAATAGAAACATAAAAGAAATAGGTTCATATCAATAATGTTATTTCTTTCATATGTTTCATTTAGTAATATAATTTTCAAAGAGTAGAGGAACTTTACTTTCCAATATATCTAATATAGGGAAAGCAAGAAAACCACTAACACTTATTATCCCATTTGAATAACCCTCTAACGAGGCTGGCATAAATTCTCAGACCAAATATCATATAAAGAAAGCTAGAACGATATTGATAATAAATCAAGCCATTCTAAATCTCTCTCATTTATGAACTTGATATAAATAATATGCAATTCATCAAAATCAAGAAAGCCCTCCAGTTTTCAATAGATTTTCCACAAAGGCTTTATCTGGCATATTTATTAGTCTGTTAAAAATTTAAATCAATATTTCCTTTCCCATAATGCTCTTTTATAACAAGCTAAAGCAAGCTTAGTATCCCCTCTACCTTTAGCATTATTAGCAGCTTCTAAGAATTGTAAGTAATCAAGTATATCTTTTTCTCATTGAGAAAGGAATGTTTTTACATTTCTATCCTTTAAAATATTTTGAATATCTTCTTGTCATTGTGTATATTCTGGAATGTCGATAACTTCAACATTATCAAATTCACTTAAGTCTAATTTTGTCATAGTTTTTATTTATTATTTAATATAAGGGATTGCTAACACAGTTTCAATTTCCGCAAACTTAGATTTAGCATCTGCTATAAGATTTAAGTCTGGTTCTGGAGAAGTTAGAGTGTTTAGTATTGAAGCTATAATATTAAGTTGGTCAGAAGGAGTTGCTATTTTTTCTATAGCTATTCTCTTGTCTTCCCTTATTTTTTCATTAGCTTCTGTTTTAATTTTTTCTGTATATTCAGTTGTTTCTGAAACTATTAATTTTCAACTAACAATTTCATAACTACATCATTTCTCTATTTGTTCTTTTTCAGCTTCTGTTATATCAAAAACTCAAAGACAATCTGTTCTTTTACTAGCATCAATTCACATAGCAAAAGAATTTTTAAATATTGATATTTTTATCATTGTCATATTGTGTTAATTAATAATTGTGTATCAGATATTGCTTTACCAACCTTATTTCACACAACTGATGTTGAGATAACTCAAGGTGTTGCTGAAACATAATATACTGAATTAATAGTTAATCAACTTTGATTACTATCAACTCAAGCAGTGTTTAAATTAACTGAGTTTCAAGAACTAACTGTTTCATTTGCAAATCATACAAAATCTGTTTTTGAACTACTTGCTTTAAATAAACTTGTAGCTGTTTCAGCATATTTTGCAGTAAAACCAAATGTATGGTCTTTTCAATTAGCTACCCAACTTCAATTATAATAATATCAAGTTCATCAAGTGTAGCGTGTATCAGCGTCTACCGCCCATTTATAATAATTAGAACTTGATAATGCACCATCTCTATATACTCATATATAATAAGCTCAAGAAGATGTATCTGTTAAATCAGAAGTTGCCGTTAAATCAAATGCTTTATGACTATAAGATGTACTAAGAGAAGTTCAAGTGAATATTTCTTCATCACTCATTAAAATATTATCAGAAGTTCTATATATTCATAATTTTACATTATCAGTTGGGGCTCATACTTTCTTTATATAAGCAGTTCAACTAATTACATTTGCCGTTCAAGTTATAGTAAATGTTTGTCTTTGTTTTTCATAAGCAGTACCCCATCAAAAATAAACAGACGTACCAGAAGCATCTTGTACAGGGTCATAATATCAATTTTCTCAACTATTTACTGTAGATGTACCTCAAAATCTAACAACATCTCAAGCTGTTAAATCTTCTCAAGCAATAAGAGAAGTTTGTGTACTTTCAGCTCATCAACTATTATCATCTACATATTGTTTATTAGCAACTTGTAACGATGCAGTTGGAACTGGAACTATTGGAGAACTTGTAAATGTCTTAACTCATCCAACTCATTGAGCTGTTGTTAAATCTACAAAGTCTGTATTATCTGGTAATGTTTGGTCTCCTGTATTAGTACCAGAAGTATTTCATATAACTACCGCTTCCGCGTCTGTTACATAATTAGCATCTGTGCTAGCTGCAACATCTGCTGTAGTTAAGGCATCTAAATTAACTATTGGATTAGCTACATCTGTTGCATCCACTGTTATATTAGTTCATCATACAACTGTATTAACTATTCAAGTTCAATCAGTTCATTTCTGAGCCATTAAATTCCAATATGTTGGATTAGTAGGAAGGTTTCCTGTAGAAGCTAGTATACATATATATGAACTTCATAAATATAATACAGCATCATTAACTACATATGCTGTTCAAGCATTGTATGAATATAACCAATTTACATCTAATCAAGCAGGTCATTGTAAACCTGTGTCTCATTGTGGTCAAGTTGGTCACGTATCACCTGTAAGTCCCGTATCACCTGTAAGTCCTGTTGGTCACGTATCACCTGTTGCTCACGTTGAACCTGTTGGTCAAACTATACTTAATCAAGCAGGCCAAGTTCAAGAAGCTTTAGGTCAAAACAATTCATCAGAAGTTGTATTGATATAAAAATCTCAATCAGTTCATTCTGTAGTTGGGTCAACAGCTCAATTTAGTAGAGTTTGTCAATCAGCTCAAGCAGCTCACGTTGAACCTGTAGGTCACGTATCACCTGTTGCTCCTGTTAATCAAGTTGGTCACGTAGGTCAAGTTGCTCACGTTGCACCTGTAGCTCACGTAGCACCTGTTTCTCATATAGCTCATAAATCCCAAAAGTTTGTATCAGTTGGAAGATTTGCTATAGTTGGGTCGTTTGCTATATATGAACTACCGGAGTAGGTAACAATATCTCAAACTTGATATTTAGTTTCTGATGAATACGCTCATAGCCATCTTATTCAAGAACCTATTGGTTTTGTATATATTGCCATATTATTTATTATTATTATTTTCTAAAAATTTTGTTATTGATTTTAAAGAAAGCGGGTTTAGATTTAATGCTTCCAATTCCTTTTTTGATAATTCAGTAAGTTCTTTTATAGAACCAACTCATTGCTCTAACAATGCTTTTACAGTTCATTCTCATACTCATTTGATAGTAGGTAAATCCGTTTTTTCTAATTCATCTATTTTTGTTTCTATTTTAGCTGTAGCAACTTTAGCTTTTTGGTGTATAACCGAAGCTCTGTTGGCAGCAAATAATTTCGCTAAATTCATATTGTGTTTCCTTATAAGAAAATAAAAAAAGGCAGAAAGAGGAAATAGTTTCCACTTTCCACCTTTTTAGTGAATGCTATTATTATATAGCAGAACCTGTACCTGTAGACCCAACAATTATTTCTGGGTATAAAGGTTGTGCTCCAAAGAACTTTTCAGCAGTAAGGAAAGTAGCTCTAGTTTCATCATCTTCGTAAAGTTTGATTGAAATATCACCGAAGTTAAGTTTTCTTAACGCTTTTCTTAATTGTGCAGTTTCTTTGTTAACAACGAACCAAACAGTAGCAGAACCAATGTTTGAACCTTCGTTTTGACTATCTGGTTGATTTAATGTTTCTAAAACAACTAGTCTAACTTTAAATCAAGCTCTTGTCATAAAGACATTAGAATAATTATCATTAGTAGCAGCTGAACCAGAATAATCGTATGGTTGAAAACCATTACCATCTGATAGAACGTCTAATGCAGTTTCTTCTAATTCTGGAGATACAACTAAGTCATATATACCAGACATTGGTCTTCTAACTCTAACACCTAATCCATCTTTCATTTCTCTAAGTTTCTTTACAGCAGCTTTAAGAGAAGTGTAAGAAAGAGCAGCGTAGTTACCAGCACCGTCATCTACAATATTACTGAATGTTCATCCTGTACCGATTATAATATGGTCAGTTGCGAATAATGCTTTACCATCATATACAGCAGAACCTGGTCAGAAGTTTGAACTGATTGAAAATCAATCTGTTAAACATTTAGTTATATATTCATTTTGTGTAATAGCAATTTCGTATGCTTGGTCTTCCATATCATTCATTGCACCTTTAAGGTCTTTCAATAAATCAGTTGGGATACCTTGAGCTTGAGAAGCTCTATCTAACCAAACTTTAGTTTTACTAGACATACCACTACCGATATGCGTTCTAACAAGTTCATACGAGATTTTATTACCGTATTTTTTACCATTTATTTTGAATGCATCAAATTCACCAACTAATTGAGCACCTTTAAGTCCTAATTTAGTTTGGATTTGACCATCTTTGTCAACCACC
>Ga0233415_10001466_pt1 | contig 10263 bp, 7 predicted proteins | sample Na_anoxic_12_MG_FD_188631 | JGI IMG/M metagenome (GOLD analysis project Ga0233415, IMG submission 188631) | Seawater microbial communities from Saanich Inlet, British Columbia, Canada - Na_anoxic_12_MG | ecosystem: Environmental > Aquatic > Marine > Inlet | place: Canada: British Columbia...
TAAAACTCCTGAAGGCGAAGTTCTAGACATCCTTAAATTAAAAAAAATCTGTTGTAGAAGACATATGCTTACTCATGTTGACATTGAATAATTTCTCCGCGTTATATATATGAGAAAAAGACCAACCAGAAAGATAAAAAAAAATGGTAAAAAAAGGAGTTTATGTAAAAAAAAAAAATGCTCCAAAACCTGTAAATGTAGACAAATAAGAGGCAAGAAAAAAACCAAAGCTAGGAGGAGAAGAAGAAGATATAAAGGAGGTGGTATGTTACTTCCCAATAAACCTGTGGGTTATCCATTTGAAGGTGGTGTAGTAGATACATGGCCAGGGGTTAATGCAGCCAAAGGCATATCATCACGTGGAATGACTTTTTCTAATTATTATCCTCTCTCTCCTAATGGGAGTGCGGTAGGAGGCATTGACCCTTATTGGGGAACAGCAAATCAAAATGGTGGAAAGCGAGACACTCTTTTACCACAAAATCTAGTTAATTTTGGTAGAGGTATTGTAGCAGAACCTACTAAAATGGTAAACGCCTGGAAAGGTGAACCACTCCCAGTTTCTGTTAATCCATCTCCTACTTATCAACCAATTGACACAGATGTTAAGGTAATTACACCTGAATTACCTGATATTTTTGCAATTCATAAGACCGCAGGGGACGCTGCCGCTAGCCTATAATATTATCTATGTTTATATCATAAATGTCTCTAATTAAAAATATTCAAAAACTATGTAGTCCTGCTTATGTATATTTAGTAATTTCCGTTATAGCCATCATTTTAATGATTTTCCAAAATGCGGGAAATACAAATAAGTATTGCATAGGTGAATTTGAATGCAGTGTTGATAACACTGTAAGTATTTTTATAGTTAAGATATGTTATATTATTTTTTGGACCTTTGTATTAAATGCAATATGTAAAGCTGGATATAAGGGCATTTCATGGTTCTTAGTATTAATTCCTTTTATTCTTATGGCTGTTTTAATAGGAATATTCATGTTAAGTCAGGGAGTAAAAAAATAGATATTATGTGAATTAGTATATAATATCTACAATTATTACCGATAATAGAGTCTAAAAATATATAGTAAATGTATAATATAATGGATGATACAATCGCTGAAACTCTAATAGATAAATATTTTAATGATAATCCAAATGCATTTGTGCAACATCATTTAAACTCTTACAATGATTTTTTTAATAATGGTATTAAGAATGTTTTAAGAGAGACTAATCCTATTAAAATTATGAAACTTCAAGACCCAAAAACTAATAAATTTAATTTGAGATGTAATATCTTTTTAGGAGGAAAAACAGGAGATAAGATATATTATGGTAAACCCATAATTTATGATGAATTGAAAGAACATTTTATGTATCCTAATGAAGCACGTCTTAGAAATATGACCTACGCTATCACAATTCATTATGATGTAGAGGTTGATTTCTATATTAAAGGTGAAGAAGATATAGATGAAAATATACCTACTCATACGACAACTATACCAAAAGTTTTTCTAGGAAGATTTCCCATCATGTTAATGTCAGATTTATGTATTTTAAAAGGATTACCATCATCTGTTAGATTTGAAATTGGTGAATGCAGAAATGATTATGGTGGTTATTTTATTATTCAGGGTAAAGAAAAATGTATTATATCTCAGGAAAAATTTGCCGATAACATGTTATACCTTCGTGATAGTGTCAATGATTTATATAGTCATTCAGCAGAAATAAGGTCAGTTTCAGAAGATGCTTCTAAGCCGGTTAGAACAGTTAAAGTACTTATGGTTTCACCTACTTCTTTATTAACCAACAACCAGATTGTGGTAAACATACCTAATGTTAGAAAACCTGTACCACTCTTTATTTTAATGCGTGCTCTCGGTGTAGAGTCTGATAAAGAAATTATTGAAACAATTCTTCTTAATTTAGATAATTATGATACATTTGTTGATTTATTTATTCCTTCCATTCATGATGCTAATAAGTTTTTCAATCAAGAAGTAGCAATTAAATATATAGCGACTTTCACAAAAGGAAAAACGAGTGAACACGCTCTGGATATATTAACTAACTATTTTTTACCACATGTAGGGGAAATGAATTTTAGAGACAAAGCATTATTTCTAGGTTACATGGTAAAAGAAATGCTTCGTGTTTATACAAAAGAGATTAAACCAACAGACCGTGATAGTTTCAAATGTAAACGCGTTGAAGTAACGGGTTCATTGATTTATGATTTATTTAAAGAATATCTGGTATTACAACAAAGAAATATTTTCCAGAAGATAGATAAAGAGTATTACTATAAACAGGGTATTTATTCCAAAAATTTTATTGGTTTAATTGAAACTAACTATAAAGAGTTTTTCTCTGAGAGAATTGTTGAAGAAGGCTTTCGAAAAGCATTCAAAGGAAATTGGGGTGCAGAAGCACATACGAAAAGAATTGGAGTTTTACAGGATTTAAATAGATTAAACTATAACTCTGCTTTATCTCAATTAAGAAAAATTAATTTACCTCTCGATGCTAGTGCGAAAGTGCGAGGACCTAGAAATATACACTCATCACAATGGGGTATTATAGACCCTTTTGATTCTCCAGACGGAGGTAATGTAGGTTTACATAAACATATGGCTATTATGGCTTACATCAGTAGTAATTGTTCTGGATATCCAATTGTTAAATGGTTACGCATAAATGTGAATTTAAGATTACTTTCTGAAAGTACACCCTATTATTTATCTAGTATGTGTAAAGTAATGGTGAATGGGAGCTGGATAGGTGTGGTGGGAAATCCTAAAGATGTAGTTCTTAAAATGAAATTTTATCGTAGAAGTGGACTGATTCCCCTTTATGCCAGTGTTAATTGGAATATTCAGGAAAATATAATATTCATATACACGGATGCAGGTCGGTTATGTAGACCGGTCTTTTATGTTAATAATAATGGGAAACCCAGTTATGAAGAAAAAAGTATACTCGAGAAAATAGGCAAAAATGATTTTTCATGGGAACAAGTAATTAGTGGTTTCTCTTCCAAAAAAATATCTGTAGATTGGAATACAGAATGTTTATATTTAACTCCAAATGAATTATACAGCGCTAGTTCTATAGAAAAATTAGATTCAAATCAAGCCATCATTGAATACATCGATACTTCTGAGGAAGAATCAGCATTAATTGGTTTCCATCAAAAAGAATTAGACGATAAACCTTATACTCATATTGAGATTCATCCATCATTATTATTGGGTATCTTAGGTAATCAAATTATTTTTCCAGAAAATAATCCTGCGCCTCGAAATACGTTTGCATGTGGACAAATGAAACAGGCAGTATCATTATATCATTCAAACTATCAGAACAGAATAGATAAAGCTGGTTTAGTTCTTAATTACGGACAAACTCCATTAGTTAAAAGTAAATACTTATATAAAATAAATAAAGAACAGCACCCATATGGTGAAAATGTAATTGTAGCCATTATGGTATATGGTGGATACAATGTGGAGGACTCTATTTTATTTAACGAAGGTTCCATTAAAAGAGGATTATTCAGAACAACATATTATAATATGTATGAAAGTAGAGAGGAAACATCAAAAATTGGTAATTCACAAGTAGACTCACGTTTTACAAATGTAGAAAAGGAAAATGTTATTGGTCTTAAGCCAGGATATGATTACGGTGATTTAGATGACTATGGGCTAATTAAAGAAAATACTAAACTAGATGACAAAAGTGTGGTCATTGGAAAAGTTACAACAAATCTAGCCAATCCAGATATGTCTATAGATGCCTCAGTCTTTCCAAAAAAAGGTCAATTAGGTTTTGTAGATAAATCATTTATAACGGATGGGGAAGAAGGGTTTCGACTAGCTAAAGTAAGAGTAAGAGATGAAAGAATACCAAATATAGGTGATAAGTTTTGTTCTCGTTGTGGACAAAAGGGAACTATTGGATTAATTATTCCTGAAGAAAATATGCCTTTTTCAGAGAGCGGTATTCGGCCTGATATTATTATTAACCCACATGCAATTCCCAGCCGCATGACAATTGGTCAATTAGTAGAATCATTAACTGGAAAAGCAACATCTATTTATGGTGGATTTGGTGATTGTACAGCTTTTGCAAATAAAGGTCCAAAAGAAAAGAAATTTGGAGAAATGTTAGTGGAAGGAGGATATCATTCTAGTGGATGTGAATATTTATATAATGGTGAAAGTGGAGAACAAATGTTTGCAGAAATTTATATGGGACCTACCTTTTATATGCGGCTTAAGCATATGCCAAAAGATAAAATCAATTATCGTGCGAAAGGACCAAGAACCGTATTAACGCGTCAAACCGTACAAGGTCGCGCAAATGATGGAGGTTTAAGAGTGGGAGAGATGGAACGGGATGCCATATGTTCAAATGGTATGAGTCATTTTCTGCAGGAATCCATGTTAGTGAGAGGAGATGAATATTTCATGGCTATATGTAATCAAACTGGTATGGTTGCAGCATATAATGATAGCTACAATATATTTTTAAGTCCCTATGCTGATGGTCCACTTAAATATAATGGAACATTAAGTGATGGTTTAAATATAGAAAATGTTAGTAAATATGGTAGGTCCTTTAGTGTATTGCGCATCCCTTATGCATTTAAACTTTTAATGCAAGAATTGCAGACTATGAATATCCAAATGAGAATCATCACAGAGAAAAATATCAACCAATTAGATAATTTAGAATTCTCCAAGAATATTGAAACTTTACTGGGCGAAGGAGTCACTGTCAAAAGTATTATTGATAGTACAAGAAAGAGATTAAATGAAGATATTCTCTCCATCAAAGAAAGTACCCCAGATAAAGATGTAGTCTTATCACCAGACATTAGAGCTCCGCTAGATGAGGAACAGCAAAATATTGTTGCCGGGCCATCCGAATTAAGTCAATCCGAATTATTTGGTTGGGAATTCTTAGGTTCTGACCAACAAAAAGGAAAATTATGGCAATCCCTTATCATTTCTCCGCAGGGTGAAAAACCGGCTCTCTGGTATGAAGCAGACCATGATAATAAACCACCTGATACTTTTCCCAATGGATGGGATGAAACGGCAGCAGTGTATGAAGATGGGAAACCTATACCTACATCCATCATCGTGGAAGCCCTTAAAAATTATAAGAATCCTGGTAACTGGAATCATGTAATTGAATTTCTGAAACTAAATCCTGGTTATCACTATGGACCATTAGAAGACCGACCATATAACCCTAACAGTCCAACATATAACCCTAATGCTAGCCCACCATATGACCCAAACAGTCCACCATATGACCCAAACAGTCCACCATATGACCCAAACAGTCCACCATATGACCCAAATAGTCCACCATATGACCCAAATAGTCCACCATATAACCCTAATGCTGAAGGTGTAACTCAGGAAGAAATAAGTATTCCAACAGAAACTCAAAGTGAAAGTGAAAGTAACAGTACCTTAACCGATATTACCAAATTAATCGAAGAAAAAGCAAAAAATGAGAAATCTATATTAACGGTTATAGAAGATGAAACAGAACCGGAAAAAGAAACAGAGGTTAAAAAAAATATAAAATTGAATTGAATTAAAAATACTCTAGTATATTAAATATGGCTCATAGTGGAAATATCGTCCAGATTTTTAAATCACGAAATACTATTTTGGATTTATTGCACATACAGGGTTATGACATATCAAAATATGAAGAACCCAGTATTAGCGAAGTACATAGTATGTTACAAGCAAAACAAATGGATATGTTATTGGAAAAATCTAATAAAAAAACATATGTAAAATATCATTTAGCAAAAACCTTACGAACTGTAAATATTTATGAATATATTGATGACTTATTTAATCTCGAACAAATATTGGAAAAAAAAGATGATTTAATTATTATCATTAAGGATGAACCAAATGAACCTTTAATCAAAGAATTAAAAAATATATGGGAAAAAGATGATATATTCATAACTGTATTTAATATTGAGAGATTGCAATTTAATATTTTAGATAATGAGATGGTTCCTCCACATAGAATTCTTTCAACCGAGGATGCAAATGATATTCGAAAAAAATATAATATTACTGATGACTCTCAATTTCCAGATATATCTCGTTTTAGCCCAGTGTCAATGGTAATTTCAATGAGACCCGGAGAATTATGCGAAATAACTCGTTCTAGTAAGACGGCCATTAATAGTAAATTCTATAGAATATGTTCTTCATAGTATATAATATGACTACACGAGAAAAAATTAAGGAACTCAATGAAAGATATAAAATCATTTTAAATGAATTCACACATACCTACCCAGAATATAAAGTATATCCCGAAATGGAAACGATTTCCAAATCATTTGCGACAGATAGTGGTAACCTATTAGAATTACAGGCTGAATTTTTTCAATTAAGAGATAATATTCAACATGAGATTCAACAAAGGAGCAACAAAATAGATAAAACAGATATACAAATTAAAATTTTAGAGGAGAAAAATAAAAAATTAATGGGAGAATTAAATGGTTTAGAAAATGATAAAGACGCTTCTATTGGCATGTTAGACGATATTCAATTAAGATATAATGAATTTTTATTAGGAAATTGGATATTATTTATTTCAGTGGTTGGGGCTATATCATTATACTATAAAAATAAAGTATGAATACATTTTCTAGCAGTATTGTATAGAAAATGTCTGTAGATAATTTTTTAAAGAATTTAGGTGTTATAGGAAATAATGGACCTAACTTAAAACAAGGTCAAGAACTGCTTGAATATGAAAAACAGACTATTAAACGTGAAACACCTCATCTTGAATTACTCCAAATATCCTCTATTCCTGGAATTACTTCAATAGTGGAAACATTAGAAAATGCAGATTCGACCTCATCTACAAGTCAAACGAGTTCAACCAATATTAATAAATTAGAAGATGAGTTTAATAAAACATTGTCCGAATATACGTTGGCTTATCAGGAATTATCTGATAATTTACTGAAAAAAAATCAAACTCAAACGGATGTATACAAATATTACAATAACGTTTTAACATCCACAGATGGAAATTATACCTATGTAAATAATTATGGATATACACACCGATATTCGAATGATGCATGGGATAATAATAGTCCTAGTTGTCCTACAGACCCTATGAGTGTAACCGATGAAGATATGGTAAAACTTAAATTAGTCGGTCCAGATATGGGTTCGGGACAGGCCTGTCAGGTAGCAGGAACAAATATCCAGAATAAAGATACAATGGAAATAGCGTGGGTTGATATTAAGGGATATAAACATGTATATTCCAGTGACGTCTGGCAAGATAAAGATGAATCATGTGACATGAAAGCAACACAAATTGATAGTAGTGCTTATAATGCTATTCCAGAAGGTAGTCCAATGACGCCAACGAGTTTATGTAACCAATTAGATGTAGACCCTCAAATTACCCACCGTATTGCCGAATTAAACAATAAACTTATTTCGTTAGCACAGGCTCTTTCAAAAGATTTAGACCAATTAGTAGTTACAGACCAAACATTGAAATCACAAATCAATGAACAACAAAATAAATTAAACTCCTATCTTGTGACATTGAATGGTGAAAAAAATAATATGAATCATATGAAAGATAATTATTATACAGTAGAAGGAGAGGAAGAAAGTTCAGGATTAAATATGACATCGAATTGGTATCACTATATTGTATGGATAATTTTGGCTATCACAATTATATCACTTACAATTCATACCTTAACCGGAGCACCATCATCTAACATTGTTAATGGTTTATCTTTAATTTTTTGCATCATAGCTTTATTTATATTAGTAAAGTGGTTTTATAATAAATTAACATGATAATTTGTATGTATATTATATACATATGGCTGATATAGAGAATGAACCTCTAAAATATCCAAAAATTTTAGAATTGAGTGAAATAGAATCCACAATAAAGCTCTATCTGAATAACTACAAAACAATGCAAAAAGATTACATTCAAAGTGTAAAAAGTGGTGATACTGAAAAAGCAGCAAAAGATTTGGCTGCTTTAGATGTTATTAATAACATATTAATGTCTGGAGTAGGTATGGCTAAAAATACCATGGGGGAAGTGTATCCTTTAGGTATGAAAAACCAACACATGATACAAAGGAAAAATCCGCAATTACGTCAAATGGCTAGACGATTAAATAAAGAGCGTGTAGCTCTAGATAAACTTATAGATGAAAATAATGATATTGACGGTGAAAAACAAAGTTCAGAGTTAGAAAGTAAATCTTCTTATATTAAATATATTTTTATGACAATATTATTAATTATAGTAGCTGCTTTAACAGTTAGGTCATTTATTGTACCAAATTCAAACTCCATAGAAACAATTATTCTTATTGCAGCTATTTTTACAGCATTATATTTTCTATTCAAAAAGGTTTTTTAATTATACTTTTTTATCTATTAATATTAGATATAATGGTACAAGATAAATTAATACATAGTACATGGCAATCTAAGGAATCACATAAATTAGGCGAATCTATACCATTTCAACAGGGACAAGAATATTTACAATATAAAACAAATACCGAAGAACGTCTGCAAAGTCGTTCTAAAATGTTAAGTGATGTGAATGGTTTTAATCCTAATGAAACTTATGATGGACAGGTTTCCATTAAAACCAGTAAAGAAGCAAATCAGGAATTAGTAGAAGGATTTGATGGAATGATTGGTCCTTCTGCTGCTACAAAGAAAACAGAAAAAGAAATAAGAGAACTAAGAAAAAATGAAGAACAATTTAATTCAAAATTAAGTGCTTATGCTATGGCTCACAAAAATCTCATGGATACTACTCAAACATTTGTTTCGGTAACTGGCAGCCAAAAAACAGGGCATTCTTATGGAAATCAAAATGTACAGGTGACTGGCACAGATGGGTCAATACATAAAGGATATGTATCTGCGAGAGGATTTTTTAAGCCTTATGAAAGCGATGATGTCTTTAATAATACAGCTGGGAAGAATGGATGTGGGGCTACAACTACCGTAGCAATACCAGGTACATATCCGATTCAAGAATTATCTGATGGCGATGTTATTGAAAGTAAACCTGAGTTATTTTACCTCAAAAACTCACCTATGATATCTGGACAAGGTTGTGGAAATGAAGCATCGAATATTCAGGTTACCACATCTTTATTAGGTGATATTAAATATTCCGCTGTACCCTATCCTAATTGTTTTTTAACTACAAATATGATTATACAGGATGATTTAGTTGGAGATATAGCTACATTAGAAAATACTAGTGTTCGTGCTGCAGATTTAGGAGCCCCTTACTTTGGTGTTACAACCGACAGTAATACTCCTCAGGGTTATATTTCGTATTCGCTTCCTAATACAGGAGACCTTTCAGTAGATTCTACGGTTAAGATATACTCATTTCCGACTCATAGCTATGATGAAAAGGACAGAGACCATATTGGATGTGGACTATTATATGATGGTCGTTTAGGAATGGGGTGGTGGGAGCAGGGAGAAGGTAAATGGAAAACAAATAAAGGAGTAGCAATGAAAAAATTCACATTAGATGGTTCCACCGATACACCATGGAATACAACTATCAATGGACAACCATTTACATGCGATTATAAAAGTGGTGGAAATTTAAATAATATTAAGGCTACATATGGAAATACATCAAAATCTGATGCTAAGGCAAATTGTGCATCAGCACCATCTAACACATCATCGTTTAGCACTGTTAATAGTGGCAATTGGACAGATTGTGTAACAGATTATAGAGAGAATCAAGTAGATTTGAATGAAGATGGTACATATGCTAATGAGTTTACATTTCATTTAACAGATAATGTTACTGCAACACCCCAAACGAACAAATGTTATAGTAATCCTCAAATAACAGATATGTCAATAAATAGTTATGGATTCGTAAGTGTAGAGCATAATAGTTCCGAAAGTACAGGATTGGGTTTTGATAGAAATACATATTGTCAAAATCCATTTTCTGCCACTTATAATTGTGGAAATCAGGCATACACAGCTATATACAATCCGACACCTGTAGAAGGTAGTGTTGCCTTTTCACCTGATACAGCAGATTTTACCTGCACAGAACAGACCAATTTATGTAATGGCAGATTAACCTTAAATGATGATGGCTCAATCGTTATCACCGATGGTACAGGAAAAA
>Ga0233415_10001467_pt1 | contig 10261 bp, 11 predicted proteins | sample Na_anoxic_12_MG_FD_188631 | JGI IMG/M metagenome (GOLD analysis project Ga0233415, IMG submission 188631) | Seawater microbial communities from Saanich Inlet, British Columbia, Canada - Na_anoxic_12_MG | ecosystem: Environmental > Aquatic > Marine > Inlet | place: Canada: British Columbia...
AGAGGTTTTACCTCATTTTCAGCAAACTTCTTTGCCATCTCTTGAAATTGACGTCTCTCCTCTGAAAGTTGAAAATTATACATACTATCTCTCCTTTGTTTTTTTATCCTTTTATAACTCTTAGTTCTTTAATAAGGGCCGGAACAATCTCATTAATATCCCCAACAATACCATAATCCGCAAAGTTAAAGATATCAGCCTTTGGATTTGTGTTTATAGCTATGATAAGCTCGCTATTTATCATTCCAGCAGAGTGTTGGATAGCCCCTGAAACACCACAGCCTATATAAAGCTTGGGTCGAATTGTCTTTCCAGTCTGACCAATCTTTTTATCCTCAGAAATCCAGCCCTCATCTACTGGAAGGCTTGTTGCCCCTACTTGAGCTCCCAAAATCTCTGCGAGCTCTTTTACCATTTCAAAGCCTTCTTTATTGCCAACACCCATGCCTGCTGCTACTATCTTATCTGCCTCTTTTAAAGATATACTATCGGATACTGATCTAACAGTTTCAAGAACCTTAACCTTGATATCCTCTTCCTTACAATTTACATCGATATATATCAACTCCCCTTGCCTTTTTCTGTCTTGATCTTTTAACTCCATAATACCTGGTCGAATGGTTACTATCTGGGGCCTATGCAAAGGGCAGATAATGTCTGCCATGAGATCCCTGCCAAAGAAAGGTTTTGTGGCCACTATCACTTTCATCTCTTTATCAATATCGAGTTCGGTACAGTCCGCAGTGCATCCTGTGTTCAAGCGTGCTGATACCCTCGGCGCCAAATCTCTTCCCAGGCAGGTTGCTCCAATCAACAGTATCTCTGGTTTTTCCTTAAAAACCTGTTCAGCAAAAATATCCGCGTAAATCTCTGTCCGGTAATCTTTAACAATAGGATCATCTGCTATGATAACGCTGTCAGCTCCGTAAAAAATAAGTTCTTCCGCTATTTCTGAAACATTATGACCAATAAGGATAGCTGTAACATCCACCTCAAGTTTTTCCGCCAGGTCACGTCCTTTCCCCAACAATTCAAGAGAAACTTGAGCCGGTGTTCCATTTCTTTGCTCAACAAAAACCCACAATCCATTATATTCTTGTATATTATCAATTGACATATAAGCCTCAACAAAGCCCCTTTTGCTTCAATAGTTGAATCAGGTTTCTTGCTCCCTCATCGGGTTTCCCTTCCAACATTGCAACCTTACCTTTGTGCACCTTTTTTATATAAACCTTTCTGGATTGCGTTGGGGAACCCTTTAATCCAAAATGTGTTTTATCTTCTCCAAGATCCTCATTTGTCCACACTTGCACCTCTTTGTCCCTGTATGCATTCATGATACTTTCCATAGAGGGAATTCGCGGTTGATTAATTTCTTTTTCCACTGTTATTAGAGCAGGAAAGGAGGACTCCAATATCCTGAAGCCATCTTCCAGCTTTTGTTTTATCGTAACCGAATTATTGTGTATGGTAATCTCCGTTGCATAGGTTAATTGGGGTAAATTCAGTAATTCTGAAACCTGAGGACCTACGTGGGCTGTCATAGCATCCCATGACTCTTTACCACAGAGGATGAGATCAAAATGTGGTATCTTTTTAATGGCAAGGCTTAAGGCATACGAGGTGGACAAGGTATCGGAGCCGGCAAATATTCTATCATTCAATAATATTGCCTTATCGACCCCCATACTCAAGGCTTCTCTAAGGGCATCCTCTGCCTGACGAGGGCCCATAGAAAGGGCAGTTATTACACCACCATGTTGTTCTCTTATTTGAAGGGCCGCTTCAAGGGCATTTTTATCATTAGGATTTAAAATACCTTCGACACCTTCCCTGATAAGGCTACCCGTCTTGGGATCCCAGCCTATGTCGCTGGTTTCAGGCACTTGTTTGATGCAGACAACTATATTCACTTTTCCAGTCTTTATGTCAGTAATCAGGACCTAATTAGGTTTGTTGGCTTTGTTATTAAGTATGGTTTTATTAATTTATTTTCACCGCAGAGACGCAGAGAACGCAAAGGTTTAGTTATTTTTTGCTTTCCCCTGAGAGGGGGGAAAGCAAAAAGACCCAGCCCTGTGGGACTAACTCTCTAACTCATCTACAATTCAAACTATACTATCTCGCATAATGATCATATTAAAATTCAAAGGTAAGCTTTTCCCTTGGCGGCGTTCCTGCCCCGTTAAATCTGAAAGCCATTTAACCGGGGTCGATGGCAAGGGAAAAATTTTTCTTCTCTGTGTCCTTTGCGTCTCTGCGGTGAATTCCTTACGAACGGGCCAATGCAGAACCAACAAGTGTCTTTTGAATCTCAGTGCTTCCAGCAGTCACACCTGGAGAGGCAATCGTTCTATAGAGTCTTTCTATCTTATAGTCTTTACAATACCCATACGAGCCATGTATCTGTAAGGCCTTTCTGGCAACCTCCTGAATGGTTGGGACAACAAAAAGCTTAAGGGCGGCTGAATCTACCGCGATATCATCACCTTCATCCTGCTTAGAAGCGACCCTATAGGTCCACCATCTACTGGCTTCGATTGAGGCATGCATCTCTGCCAGCATCCACTGAAACCCTTGCATGGCAGTCATTGGCCTACCTCTGACAATTTTCTCTTTTGCAAATTTTAAAGCTTCATTCAAGCACTCCTGCCCCATGCCAACCATAAATGCCATCTGCTGAACCCTCTCGCCAGCAATCCACCTGAGCAAAATATGAAAGCCCTTGCCTTTGTCTCCCAAAATATTTGCTTTGGGTACCTGAACATTTTTTAGAAAAACATCCACTAAACCTTGCCCTGCAAGGCCCATCAAAGCCCATGGTTTAGACCAGGTATAACCCTCAGAACTTTTGTCTACTATAAATGCAGTAACCCTTTCTGTTTCATCCTTTGCATAAAAAACTCCGTATCCTTTCTTATGCCCATAGGAAATGAATCTCTTTGTTCCATTTAATACATAATAATCTCCATCTGGTTTGGCAGTCGTGGTAATCGCCGTTGGATCTGATCCTGTAGCTGGCTCAGTAAATGCCATAGTTGCATAACCTGATCCATTGCACAGAGGAGGGATAAATCTTTCTCGAATATCCTCTGAACCCCAATGATAGATGGACTCAGAAACACTATTGCTCAAGGCTACCAGAAAGGCGGCTGCCGAACCTGTCTTTGCAAGTTCTTCCAGAATCAATATAACATTGAGGGCGCTTGACCCAATACCACCGTATTCCTTTGGGATCATTATACTAAGCATCTGTGCCTTTGCAAACTTCTGCCAGATATCGTCTGGGATAGCATCCTCCTTCTCTATTTTTGCTATGATTGGTTCAATTTCCTGCTTGGCAAAATCCCGAGCTGCTTTCACCATCATTTTGGTTTCACCTGATAGAGTAAAATCCATTTTTCTCTCCTTTCCTTGATTAAATGATCAGGAATAGCCCAATTATTTTATACGTTCCTTAATCAGCCACAAAGCCTGCCCTGGCGCGAGCACCTTAGCATATATTCCAATTTCTATATTATCTATTTATACCATATTATATAGACAGGCATTGCATGCCAGGTCTGGGCCAGGGACACGAAGTCACCAAGATTATAGAAATTGACAATTAAAAATCATTCATTTTTTTCTTTGTGTCTTGGTGACTTAGTGGCTGAATAGACCTGTGTTCTACAATCCTACGATCGCTATACTAACAACATTCATCTGTGGAAACCCACCTAAGTTATGAGTAAGACCGATTTTTGGATTCTTGATTTGCCTTTCTCCTGCCTTTCCTTGAAGTTGCTTGTACATCTCATATAACATTCTTAATCCAGAGGCCCCAATAGGATGGCCAAAGCATTTTAGGCCCCCGTCAGGCTGTGAAGGTATCTTTCCCTCTATTGAAAAAAAGCCATCTTCAATATCATTCCGTGCCTTTCCTCGTGGTGATATCTGCAAATCCTCATAGGTAACAAGCTCGGTAATTGAAAAGCAGTCATGAAGTTCCATCATACTTATTTCTTCCCTGGGATTTTTTATGCCAGCCTCTTTATATGCCCTTGCAGCTGTCCTCGTTGTTGTCTCAACATAGGTGCCATCCCATTTAGTGTATCCTAACTCCTCGCCAGAACTGATCCCGATCTGAAGTGCCTTCACAAATACAGGATCAGCTATAAAATCTTTGGCCATATCCGCCCTGATCACAATCGCTGCTGCCGCACCATCGCTTACACCACAGCAGTCAAGAAGACCGAGAGGGGAGGCAATTATTGGGGCATTTAATACATCCTCTTCTGTTATAATCCTTTGAAGGTGGGCCTTTGGGTTTTTCACACCATTTCTATGACTATTGACCGAGATCTTTGCCAGGCTCCTTTTTCCTTCTTCTGTAGACATGCCGTACTTGGAGAAATATCGGTTGGCCATCATTGCAAAGGCACCCGGGGCGCTTATAGCTGGAAAAATAACCCTGTTTTTTGTACCCAAGATCGTGCTTACCTCTGAAAGACCGCCATATCCAGTATCTTTTAGCTTTTCTGCTCCCAGAGCCAGGGCAATATCATACGCACCAGAGGCGACCCCGTAGACCGCACCCCGTAACGCCTCAGATCCACTGGCACAAAGATTTTCAACCCTGGTTACCGGTATAAAAGGAAACTTTAAGGTCCTGCTAAGAAACAGGGCCGATTTTCCAACATTTAATTCCTCATAACAGGAGCCATACCAGGCGGCCTGAATATCCTTTTTCTCTATACCTGCATCCTCAATTGCTTCAGTAAACGCCTCAACGATTAAATCTTCGGAACCCTTGTCCCAATGCTCTCCAAATTTGGTGCAACCCATTCCAATAATAGCGACTTTATTCTTTATCCCCTCACCCATAGTTATCTCCTCATGTTGTTTGTTGGGTCTCTTGTGTTTCTTGGGTTTTTTGAGTTTAATCCCTAAAGCGCCAAAAGCAATACAAAATGCCCTAAAACAAATACCCACTTACCCACTTTACAAAAACAAACCCAACAAACCCAACAAACCCAACAAACCCAATAAACTATCTATCCAGGATCGGCATTGCCTTCCAAAAATAGCCAACAATACCTCCTTTTTCATCAACGTACCTTCGTCTAAAACTCATCTCGACTGGCATACCTATCTCCATTGATTCAAGATCACAATCCGTAACATCAAACCAAAATCTGCCGCCTCCATCAAAATCAATAACCGCATATATTGCAGGTGGAATCGGTGTAAAGGCCAGGAGATCACCTGTAAAGCTAAAAACAGTTCCTTTCTTATCAGAAAATCGGTAGTACTCCATCTCATCAATAGCGCCGCAATCAGGATTAACGCATACCCGTTGGGCGGGATATTGAGGTGTCCCGCATTTTTTACAACGGGTTCCACATAGGCCTAATATCTCTCTCCTGTCTCTCCATGTTAAAGACAAGGCAGTGTAAGGTATGGCCTCGGCCCTGATTCCTCCCTCCGGAGAAATAAAGCCCCTGAATGCGAGATACTTCTCATAACTACTAAGGTCTCTTTTCGACTCTAAATACCTCTTTAAGCCTTTCCTTTGACCCCTGGCTTTTTCTATCTCTTCCGTAACCGTAAATAATAACGCATCACTTCCATTACCAAAACCAGCCACAATTATTCTATCTCCTGGACTTGCACCTTCAATGGCAGAAATCAATATCATTAAAGGATAGGAGGTTCCAATATTCCCCATAACAGTCATTAAATGATCCTGAACTTGATCTGGTTCAAATCCCAATCTTTTACTTACTTGTGCATGGTCGCGGGGATAAATTCCAGGAAAGGCGACCTTGGCTATATTTTTTGGGCTTAGCCTATATTTGGCAAGAAGTCCTGAGATAGCCTCAGGGATAAATTTTCTATAACCTTCCTCTCTTCCAAACCTGTTCTCCCATGCTCGGTCAGTTTTATCATTTTCTGTTCTCCAATGATCAGGGAAATCATAGGAAACACTGTAGGAGCCTTCCAATTTTGCGATTATTCCATCACTGCCTAATAACAAAGACGCTGCGCCATCACTGAAACTTATCTCTTGAGAGCTACCTGGTTTGCCCACCCTGACATCCGATGCACATAGAAGGAGGTTATTTGCTGTGCCTGCGCTAATACAATCAAGTGCGGCAATTAATGCAGATGTGCCAGCGCTCGTGGAGTCAGTAAAATCTGCCGTTCTGATGTTACTTCTAAGATCTAAGGCGGTCCCTATAATATTAGCACACCCTCTTTCCCTAAATGGTGATGTAGTTGAAGCAAAGTATACACCGCCAATAGAATCCCTGTCATAGCCCTCCAAACAATTCATGGCAGAGGCAACAGCCATGGTTACGCTGTCTTCATCAAAGTTGGCTACACACTTTTCTCCCTTCATATAGGTGGCCTGATGGAGCCAGCCCATACTCTTAAAAATAATATCCCTATTTATTCTATTCAAAGGGAGATAGCCACCGTATGATACAATACCTATCATCTTAATTAATCTCCTTCTTTGGGATGACCTTAGTTATCTTGCCATTATGAGAATTTTAATCTTTTTTTCTAACAAATATGTATACTATGAAATGTGTTTTGATAAGGTTTAAAAAAGCGCATTCTTCTACTATGAAATATAATACCTCACCTTCGCTAAATATTAATGGCCTCCTTAAGGTCTTGCGAAAACATAATTAAGCTGACCATTCGGCAGGTTATTGAACTCGGCCTTCAGCTTCATTCCCACATTTAAATCTTCATAGGGTATCTCCTGTGATATTCTACCAAAGACCTTGTAGTCCCCATAATCAAGGAGGGCAATAGTGTAAGGAAGATCATCCTCAAATCCTACCGGTGCATACTTCAGCTCACTAAAGCTTAGTAGTGTTCCAGTCCCTGTTACCTCAAACCATTCCATATTACTATTTAAACACTTAGCACAATCCGATCTCGGAGGAAAGTAAACAGCCCCACACTCCTTACATCTGGTGGCCATTACTTTGCCCTCCTCAAGGTAGTTTATAAAATCATTCGTCTTGGTAATAGCTGTAAAGCTAACTGTGCCAAATTTTTTAAATCTATCATCTACTTCCTTTTTTGCCATTTTTCACCTCCCCAGTATCGTTACATTTCCATACAGACCGACACCGCCAATATTATGGACAAGGCCAATCTCTGGATCTTTAACCTGCATTTCTCCGGCCTCTCCCCTCAATTGAAGCGTTATTGTCCTGATCTGTGATCCCCCTGTCGCTCCAATTGGGTGCCCTTTTGACAGAAGTCCTCCATCGACATTAACAGGGATACTCCCCTCTTTATAAGTCTCCTTAGATGCAATCAAATCCTTGCCCTCGCCTGGCTTTGCAAATCCTAAGTTCTCGTATGCCATCATCTCTGCAATAGTGAAGCAGTCATGCACTTCAGCAACATCGATATCTTTTGGAGTAACTCCGGCCATCTCATATGCCTGTTTCCCCGCCTCAATGCCTACACTTAAACCCGTCAAAAGATCCCTTCCTGCCATATTAACTGCCTCAGATGCTGCTCCAAGGCCCAGTATCCAAACAGGCTTATCACATAGAGCTCTGGCCTTTTCCTCATTAGCTACAATGATGCAGGAGCTGCCGTCTGCATTAGCACAGCAATCTCCGACCCTTAAAGGCTTCGCAACAGTAGCAGATATATTACTTTCTGGATCAGTAAACATCTCCATGGTTACAGGTTTTCTGTATACAGCCTTCTCATTTATTTGACCATACGTGGCTGCCTTAACCCTTATTTTAGCGAGATCTTCACCTGTTGTTCCATATTTCGCCATATGTGCCTGGGCATACATGGCATAATAGGCCGGCATCATAGTACCAAAGGGGGCTTCCCATTGAATATCAGCTCCCCTTCCCATTCTTTCCTGGGATTCGCTGGATGATATTTCTGACATCTTTTGAAACCCAACAATAGCAATAATATCATGCAATTCTGATTTAATCATTGAATGGGCTACTCTTAAGGCCATACTGCTTGAAGAGCAGACGGATTCAATATAAAATGTGGGTTGAGGAATAAGGCCAAGATACTCAGCGATCACCCCAGCAGGAGATCTTTGCTTATCGTACTCAGGAGCAGATGCGATTATAGAGGCATTAATATCTTTTATTTCTATCTTTGCATCCTTCATTGCCTCTTTAAAGCCTTCAAAGGCAAGTTCCCTGATAGATCCTGGATACCCTCTTACAAAATTACTTTGTCCAACACCAATAATTCCAACCTTCCCCATAATCATTCCTCCTCTTTAAACTATCCTATTTTTTCAATGTTCCTAGATTTATAGCTGCTAACACCATTTGTATATATTGTTTCAAAAATACGGTAAAGAAAAATTTTATATAATGTGAATACCGCATTGTCCGTTGTTCATCGGAAAACGGAAAACGGTGAACAGACATTATTTGTTAAGCAAAAAATACAAACTCAGGGCCATAACAGTCTGGCCATGGTTTATCTCTCCGTTTTGGATCATCTTCGGAATCTTTTGAAGCTCTACTAAACATACCTCTATATCCTCCGCCGCATCAAGATTAGGTTCAGCTACCTTTTTTACCCCCTTTGTCAGATAAGTCAGCCCTTTATTGTTTAGAACTGCAGGTTGTGGATAAATGCTTGTTAAAAGGATAAGATCCTCCGCACGATATCCTGTCTCTTCTAAGAGTTCTCTTTTGGCAGTTTGATCGGGGCTGAGGTCATTTTCATCTATCAATCCCCCAGGCAACTCCAAAAAGATTTGGCCACAACCATGCCTGTACTGCCTTACCATAACAATCTGATCATCAGGAGTAATAGGTAAAACCTGAACCCAGTTTGGAAAATCAATAACATAAAAATCATGCTCCTGGCCTGTCCTTGGAGAACGGCAGCGGTTTGTTGTAATGGAAAAAGGACCTGTATCAAAATTTTTGGTTGATTCAAGTATCGGCCATGGCTTTATCATAGGGGAAGTGCCTAAAAATATATGTGTCTAAAGTGCCTCCTGAGAAACTAAGTGTTGAAAAGAGCATGGAGGTGTCTTTTTTTGCTTTATGCCCTTGAAACAAGGTTCCGTGCTCGGGTTCGGATAATCGGGATTTATTGCAACGTGACAATTACTATTATAATCTCCGTCTGGCAAATCCCGATTATCCGGACCACTCCTGTGCCTTTATGAGGGCATAACAAAAAAAGACATCTGCATGCTCTACGTAGAGTTTTTTTCATGGATAACTTCAAAGCACAGCGCCGGAGTCATTTGCTAAAATGAACTCAACAAACACAACAAACAACAACTACTGAAAACTGACATCTAAATGCTGAACGCTAACTGTTAATCTCCTTCCAAATCAGAGAGAAGCTCTGATGATGTACTTACCTGAAGAAGAGGATAAAGAGCAGTCTTCGTATATAAATGAAGGGTTTCCTTGTGTATTTCCTTAGATGCAGCCGCTGAACAGTCAGAGACGATAACGCTCCTAAAATCATAACAGATTGCATCAAGGGCTGTAGTAAGCACGCAAAAAGGTGTGGCTATGCCAGTAACAGCGCATAGAGTCACGTTTCTTTCCCGTAAGTATTTTGTTAATCCAGTCTGAAAAAAGGCAGAAAAACGGGGCTTGGGAAGCCAGAGGTCTTCAGGTTTTCTTTCAAGTTCATCAATAACCTGAGCACCTTCTGTGCCTGCTAATGACTCTGGTTTCATTCTGGCGCTAAAAATAAAATCATCCTCCTTAAAAGAGTCTGTAGCAAAAATAACAGGCCATCCATTTGTTCTGAATGTCCTTGTAAGATCTTTTATGGGATCAATGATTGCTCTGGCATAGGGGGTTATCTTTAGATTACGTCGAAGATCAAAATAATCCTTGACCATATCTATAACCAAAATTGCTGGATTACTCTTTGTTATCATTATTAAGTGCCTAAAGCCCGCCCTGTCGCGACGTACTTAAACCAAAGTGTTAAGTCTATAAGGTATTACGTGCTCGGATCAGCCAATTAAGATTATAAGTCAGGTCTGGGCCAGGGTTAAAATCTGTCAATGCCATACCCCACGTCGCAATTCATAGCCCTCAATCTCAATTTCCTGGGCATGCCTTTTATGGAAATCAATGTGCCCTTTGTAGACCATTTTTTCCAAATTGACAACATCTTCTTTTTGGTGCTATACAAAAATAGACATATCCATCCACTATGCCTATATACTATCCTGTAACAAAAGGAGAGACTGCCATGACACTAACAAGAGACAAAA
>Ga0233415_10001468_pt1 | contig 10260 bp, 9 predicted proteins | sample Na_anoxic_12_MG_FD_188631 | JGI IMG/M metagenome (GOLD analysis project Ga0233415, IMG submission 188631) | Seawater microbial communities from Saanich Inlet, British Columbia, Canada - Na_anoxic_12_MG | ecosystem: Environmental > Aquatic > Marine > Inlet | place: Canada: British Columbia...
GGAGTAACTATTACAGATTTATATTTGTCTAAGATGTTAAATAAAAATATACTTACCAACATATTAAACAGTATAAATCGAATACAAAATTGTGATATAATTCAGAATGATAATGATAATGATAATGATAATATTAATTTATATGCAAATTATGCTTTAAAATTAAAAAACAGATATAACAATTATGACTATTCATTATTTGAAAATAGCAAAAATATGTATGAAACAATATTGGAAAAATTAGAACACTATGAAGAAAACAACTTGGGTGAAAAAAAAGTAATACATGGTGACCCAGTATTTACTAACATAATAATCAATAATTATGGCAAAATTAAATTTATAGATATGCGAGGCAAGGTAGGAGATAAATTAACAATATATGGAGATTGGTTATATGATTGGGCAAAAATATACCAATCAATCATTGGTTATGATGAAATATTATTATCTAAAATTATTGACGCTGATTATAAAGAACATATAATATCCATTTTTAAAAATTATTTTATTGATAAGTTTTCAGAACAAGATTTTGAAAATATGAAAATAATTACAAAAAGCTTAATATTTACTCTGATACCTTTACATAACAATGAAAAATGTGTAAAATATTATAATTTATTATTTTCAAAGCATTTAAAATGAAAAAGGTGTAATTTATTAGTTTGCATACAATAATATATTGATTAAAATAATTTAATTTTTAAATTAAATTAAATTATTACAAATCCTTAGCCCGAATGCTTTTGCCGACGGGAAATCTCGGGATACCATCTGCACTATATTCTTGAAAAATTACTGTCAGCATGCTGCCCACATTTGCAGCTGCATCTTGGAATAATTCCTTGCGTCTTTCAAATGTGCCTCTGGGTCTCACTGCGAATGGCTGACCTTTTTTTGTTTTGCAGTCCCAAACGACTGCTCCTTTTTCGTTGCCAGTTCCCTCGTGAAATCCGACTATTTGAAACTCTTCGTCCATGAATTCCTTGTATTTTTGCAGATACTTGCTTCGCTTGTTAATTTGATACGAACCATTGGCGTCCCGCAACATAATTCCTTCGTATCCCTCGGCTACAAATTGGTCGTGAAGTGGCTTCACGCGTTCCAAATTGTCAATGGTAAAAGTCTCAACTAATTTGCATTTTAATAATTTAGACCATGGGACGGATGTTTGCAGATAATGCAAACGATGGTTAAACGATTGGTCTGGGTCGTCCAAATTCACCATATCATAAATATGAAAATCAATCCATTCCTTTTTGATTTGATTATCACGTTCTTCTTCCATTTTTTTCTGTTGAATTGCCGTTGGCTTTTTTGTTTTTTGATTTGTTAGTTGTGTTGGTTGGTTTGTTTGTTGTGTTGGTTGGTTTGTTTGTTGTGTTGGTTGGTTTGTTTGTTGTGTTGGTTTATTTTTTCGCACTAAACCGGATATTGTTTCGAAATCAATTCGGTCGGTAAATAACTCACCATCCAAATAAATATGATGTCTCACATTGCTCGGCAACTGGGAATAAATATATTCGAGTTCTTTGGTTAAAGCCTGAAATCCAACTAGTCGTGTTCCCTTGCGTGATTCCAAAATGATTGTGTTGTCGTGCTGGTCGCAATGTGCGATGCACCTTATTCCATCATACTTTCGCTGAGCCATTGCTGGAAAAGGAATGGAATAACCACCCTTTTTATTAAGTTCTACCTTTTGTGCCAACATCGGTCGCACTACAATTTGATTTCTGGTTGGATTTGGATTGATTGAATTTATTGCATTATCGTCACGCTCACTATACAATTCCTTGTCTCTTTTGTTTATCCATTTTCGGTTGGCTTCCTGTTCCGCCTGTTCTAAACAGGTGCGGCCGCATTTTCCGACCTCAACCTCTTTTGAATGTTTCACTTTTTTGCCGTGTTCTTCGCCATGATGTGTTGTTATAAAAATATGTTGATTATTTTCTTGTTGTGTTGATTCAATTTCAATCTTCCACGAATACCATTTTTGATTGTCTTTTAATTTAAAAAGAATGGGAAAAGTTCGCACAGTTTCCATTCTTTTTGTTAGGTAATTGGATGATGGATAATTAATTCTTATAATGTTTTATTTCTCTTTTGCTAACAAAATTAAAAATAAAAAACAAAAGAAAACAAAAGAAATAGATAAGATAGATGAATGGATGTTTATTTGGCCGCCCTTAAATTAGACATCACCCAAAAAAGCACTTATACCAGCAATGATATTAAACAGGCATTCAAAAAACAAGCACTTCGTTGGCATCCGGATAAAAATGCCGATAATGCGGAGCGAGCCAATCAAAAAATGAAGGAAATTAATGAGGCACGTGTATTTTTGTCCAAACATCTAGAAACACATTCATCTTTGGCTGAAACTTCTGCTTCTGTTTTTAATTTTCCTAACAAAAATGAAAAATGTGAAAGGGAAAAAGATGAGAAATATGGAAAAGATAGAAGCAAAAAATACAACAAATATGAGAAATATGAAAGGGAAAAAAGAGCTGAAAAATACAATGCACATGCACAGCAACATCAGCAAATGGAAGAGCAAAAGAATAAGGAAAATCAAAAAAGGGAGCAAAAAAAGGTTGCAGAAAAGGATGCTACATTTTACACCGAATGCAAATCATGGACTTCAAAAATGGTTTCTATTCCGAGCGTTGTTAGTTCTGCCGAAGTGAATTATTTACTAACATTTAAGCTTATTTATGTGGATTTATTGCGTGGTTGTGATGACGCTATTGGAACACATGTTAATCTGGATGCATTAACGAAAATCGCACAAATTTGGTATAATTATCCTGCGAATAAAGGCGGAAGTCATTCGAAGTTCGTTCATAATTTTTCCAATAGTTATGTAAATCAATTTATCACTATATCTCCGGAACATGCATTTTACAGTCGGGAAATGGTGATGCAGTATCTGCAACAACGATTGCACATATTTTTGAAAAAGGGAGCGAGTTTAACTAACATTGATAAAACAGAATTGTCTCTAATTTTGGCTGTCATTCAATGATTATTTTTTAATTTTAATTTTTACAATTTGCAAAAATTAAGTGTTTAAAGTGTTTATATATTTATGGCGAATTAAGTAGCTCTATATGAGATTCGAACTCATGACACAAGATTCAAAGTCTTGGGTGCTAACCACTACACTAATAGAGCATAAAGCATATAATATACTAACCTAATTTTTTTATTTATTTTTATTATTTATTGTTTTACACATTATCATCTGCGGCTGCACTGGTACTGGTATTTTCTTCATCCTTATTGTTTGCCGAAGGTACGTTGTTTGCCAAAGGTCCGCTCAGCAATAAACTCTGTCCCTTGTCGGTATTCTTATCCATCACCACATTGTCGCCTTCAAACAGCACATTGCGAACATCAGCCGCACTAACATTGCCTTCACCATCGGCCAACTGTCTCAGTTCCGTTTCCTGCGTCGTCACAGAATACAACTCACCCTTTTCGTCAATGTTCTGCGTCAATACATTGCCCGACTTCTCGGCCTTTTCAATGTTATCCTGAATTGCCTTTTCCTTGGTCTCCTTGACACGCGAATCAAAAGCAGCCTTGGAAATCGCAGCATTCTTTTCCTTTTCGTGCACCAAGCGATTCAGTTCATCATCCATGTATTCTACATCTCCGCCATCCTTGTATTCGGGGTCCCACATTCCAAATTCGCCCACACGTCCTACACGCGTAGTGTGGGAAGGAAACAGGGAACGAATGAATTTACCACGTTCTCTCGCTTCTGCCTCGGTTTTGAAATTACCGCTGTTTTTCACCGCACGCACAGATGTCTGGAAATTATGCTTGGCATCAAACTCCTTATTAATCCGCTCGCCGTGTTTTTCCATAAAACTCTTGTAGTCATCTTCCACAGTAGAACCAGACGTCAGTTTCGCGCCCTCTTCACGCAAAAAATCCGCGAAATCATTGTTAAGAGCCTCTGCCGACAGGTTATATTTGAAAGAAATGAAATTGATAAACTGGGTATAGGCTTGCATCTTTTTGGAGAATTCCCATTTCTTCACAAAACTCTCAAACTGAAACAAATGCTTGTCTTTGAGGATTTTCTCGGGACTAATGAATGTAAAGACACTCCATTCCTGTCCTTCCAACGGAGGGTCGACTTCCTTGGTCAAATCTACATACTTTGGGTTTGGCATTCCATTAGCCAACTTTTTGGGCTGATACGGGGGATAGGGAACGTTGTTTGACATTACTTATTGTAATTGAGGTTTTGTTTTTAATATATTTTACGCAGTATTTTTCTTTTTCTTTCCTTTTCTTTCTTTTTCTTTTTTGTTAGGTTTCTAAAACCCAATTTCATTCATCATTTCTATATTTTCAATCGTTTTTGACAGATTAGATTTCGTTCCCTCTGTATGCAAATATTCCATGCGTGGAGAACGTTCATTTTTCTTAATCTGAGCGTAAATGTGGTTCAGATTTTCTAAAAAATACGGAAGTATTTGTTTGTTAGGTATCACTTCGGTCTTCATGCTTTGCATTTCGGGTTCTGTCAGCACTTGTATCAAAAAATACATCATTAATTTATATTTATTATAGCGACTACTGGTGTATTTTATCGCAAAAAGAGACAAACAAGACTGAATAATTTGATGTGTCGTGGAAATGGATTTTTCAATTGCTTCATTGAAAAAAGCATCCCATATCATCCACACAACATCGGTTTGATATTTTGTCTCCACTTCTTGGAAATTTCGGCGTTCGCTTTTGAGCGAATTTTTATCCATAGCCAGTTTTCGCTCAAAAGACATTATCCATTCCATCCAATAACATGCATCGCGGGGATGTTTGTTTTGCAAATGGTAAAAGAATTCATTGTATGCCATGAATAATTCACGGGGGTCTTTGGTGCGAAATAAATGATTGATATGTATCACATCCTCAGACACCAATTTGTCTTGCATACTTTTTACCTCAAAATCTGCTTCACTTATTTTTATGCCGTTGATTAAGTGGTTTTTGTTAGAATTGCATAAAACACAAACCACTTCGCAATACAAATTCCGGATTTTTTTATCATTACGGGCAAATAATTCCATTTCTGTGTATCCGTTGGTTAAAAGACTTTTGAAATTGAGCCATCTTTTTTTCAAATAAATACAGAGTTTAGGATTACTGATGTGGATATATTTGCAAAAGAAAAGAATGAATATTTCCCAGGTTTCGTAATAATGTCCCGCACAAATAAGTTCGGCACTCCAATAACACGCGGGTTCATGATTGGATTGAATGAGTGCGTTCATGAGCTCTTTTTTTACATCGGTTTTTTTATGACCGGAAAAACCAATGTCTTGGAACTCTTTTTGACTGCGAATGTCATTAATTGAGGTATCTATGTATTCTTGTTTTTGTTCTTCTTTTTGTTCTTGATTTTGTTCTGGATTTTGATTTGGTTTTTCTTGGTGCGAACCATTATACATTTTTAATTTTATTGGATTTTTATTTTTGTTAGTTTTAATATTTTCTTTTGGTTTCTTTTGTTTTATTTTTTTGTTTTCTTTTTTATTATGTTGTGATTGTGTGCGTTAAACCTAACAAATAATATTCTTGACTTGATTTAATTAAAAATAGATATAAATGTCATCAACGCGAGCAGCCCTTCGGCGAAATGAAGCTAAAAGTATGCAATCATCATCTTCATCTTCATCTTCTTCTTCTGCAAATGTCAGAAGCGGGTCTATTCCCTCTATTCGCGGGGCCGGCTCATTTCAAAATGCAGGAGCAGGGGCGGGTCCTAGACCTGGTCCTGGTGCAAACCAGGTAGCACTTCGTGCAGCAACCAATCAAATGACCCAAGGCAATCCTAATGCGATGCGTATGCAACAGCAACAGCATCGGCAATACACTCAGTCTCCGTCTCAAAACATCAAAAATGAACCAAAGAAAAAATTAACTATTGAACAAGCCATCACGCTGATTACACTTCGTTTGGGACGTTTGGAAGTTTCTATGCAAGATATAGAAGGAAATGAAAATGGAACTGGCTCGGGTGGTGGAATGAATGCAGACTTGGCACAAAATATTCTTTGTCGTTTGGACGCTTTGGAGGAAGAAAGTACGGGTACAAGTATGAGTGCTAGTGCTGGAGGTGATTTGTCTGGTTCAGTTGAATATGCAACAAAATCGGAAGTATCTTTGTTGAGCCAGCAATTGGATGCTTTGAAAAATGTGGTGTCTAAATCTGCTTCTAAAAAATCAGCATCGGCTTCTTCTCCCGCTACTGAAACTGCATTGAATAATTTGCGAAGTGAAGTGAAAGAATTGCGTGATACATTGAAAACCATCGAGACTATGGTCTTTAGTCATGACAGCCAAATCATGTTGTTAAATATGAACGCCGAAGCGAATGCCATTGATGATGATGCAGTTCTGGATGATGCGGATGCTGATGCGGATGCGGATGGGGATGCTGATGCCGAGGAAAACGTTCATATTCCCGATACTTCACCCACCGTTATTGTTGAAGACGAACCCGAAAGCGAAAATGATGACATTGATGAGTAATTGTTTTGATTTGTTTTGATTTGTTTTGATTTGTTTTGTTGTATTTTTCGTTATATTTCAAAAAAATGATTTGGAATATAATATATGTAATACTATCCTATATTCTTGTTGTCGTTGTCTTGTTTCTTTATCGTTTCATGGAATTTTCACCCGAACAAAAAATCGCCTATGACCTTTTCAAGTCTGGAAAAAATATGTTTCTAACTGGCCCCGGGGGCACAGGTAAATCGGCTTTTATTCGCCATATTCAACAGGAAATGCTTATGCGGGGACAACACATCGCTGTGTGTGCAATGACTGGTTGTGCCGCAGTGATGCTTGACTGCAAGGCCAGCACCATTCACTCTTGGGGAGGCATTGGTATTTGCAATGGAACGATAGATAAAATTGTGGACAAGGTTAATCGTAATTACATTGCAAAACCTGCGTGGAAAAACGTGCAGGTGCTGGTTGTAGATGAGGTCAGCATGATGTCCCAAAAGGTGTTTGAGGTTCTGGATACTATCGGCAAAAAAATACGCAAAAATAAAAAGCCATTTGGCGGTATTCAGTTGCTTTTTACGGGCGACTTTTACCAGCTTCCACCCGTGTTTAAAAGCGGAAAATTGACAGAAAAAGAACTGACGGAAGACGAAAAAATGGAATCGCGGTTTTGTTTTCAAAGTCCCCGTTGGCTGGAAACTTTTCCGTGGGAAAATCATGTATCTTTGGCGAAAATATTTCGGCAAACCGATGTCGTTTATCAAAAGATTTTGAACCAGTTGCGAAAGGGCGAGTTAAAGAAGTCCAGTTATAATATTCTGCTGAAACACATTGGAAAGGAAATCCCGGAAATTAACGGCGTGAAATTTAAACCTACGCAATTATTTCCCACACGCAACCAAGCCAAAATGGTGAATTTTATCGAGATGAGTAATTTGGACGGCGAAGAAAAGGAATACAATATCAAACGACGCTACAATTTGGAAATGAAACCCGAAGAGAAGATTAAACAAATGGGATTTACGCAGGAACAAATGGACCGAGAGTTGGCGTATTTGGAGGGAAATCTTATGTGTGATGCTGTATTGTCTTTAAAAGTGGGAGCACAAGTGATGTGTGTGGTAAATATTCGTATCACAAATGGAGACATGATTTGCAATGGAAGTCAGGGTATTGTCACGGCATTTGAACCCGGCACTGGGCTACCTGTGGTGCGATTTTATCGCGGGGGGATTGAGATGACGATGGAGCCAAATGTATGGCCTAGCAATAATATTCCCGGAATTGGTGTGTCGCAAGTGCCGTTAATACAGGCATGGGCCTTGACTATCCATAAATCACAGGGCGCGACTTTGGATATGGCTGAAATTGACGCTGGGTCGGGCATTTTTGAATGCGGTCAAACCTATGTTGCGTTGTCACGGGTCAAAAGTTTGGATGGATTGTATTTATCAGCCTTTGACCCGAAACGCGTCCGGATTAATTCGGCCGTTAGTGAGTTTTACGCACAAATGTTTATTGAAGAATCGAAACGGGAGCAAAAAAAGCCGGTTACAGATGTAGTGACAAATGCAGATGCGAATGCAGATGCGAATGCAGATGCGAATGCGAATGCGAATGCCGATGACACTAAAAAAGCCATTCCTATTGCAGAGGTTGTGGAAACAAAATTAATTTCCACAACAAAAAAAGATGATAATAATGATAATTGCCAAGTTGAAGATAATTTGCCCGTTGCAGTTGCTTATGCAGTTTAATGTGATTTGTGTTGTGATGTGTGTAATATAATATATTTTATTTTTGTTTTTTGTTAGAAAGAAGGTCGGCAAACGACCCCCAGTCTGACGTAATTAAAATAATCCATCCAAACAAATAAATAAGCATCTTTATTTCATCTGTCATGTATTGCATGTGGTCCTTTCGCGGATGAAAAACGAATATAATTAACAAACACATGAGCAAAATAAACACAAATTCGGTGAATTCTCGCACATACATTAATTTATCGTCATATTTGTAAAATACAGACTTTTTGTTGTAATTTACATACTTGTGCAAAAGAGTACTGGAAATAAAGGTTAATTTAAAAATAATAATAAGCCAAACTGCTATTGTGACAATTTGAACGGTGGAAAACATTTTTTTATTATTTTTATTTTATGCAATATTTACTTTTTACTTTTTACTTTTTACTTTTTGTTAGACAAAAACGAAGATGAATGATGAGCGGAGTGCGTATAAATATTTTGATTATAAAGATGGAAATAGTAAAAGAAGGTAAAAGCAAAAGCAACTAATATTCATGTCTACTTCTTTGGATAATTTACCTCCCCCCTCGGCAGTTCCTGTTTCGGCTTCTGGTTCTGGTCCATCGCTTATGGATGCAAACTCCAACTATAATCCCAATATTGATTTGCCTCCTGCTGGTGCTGGTGGCGGTGGCGGTGGTGGCGGTGGCGGTGGTGGTGGTGGTGGTGGTGGTGGTGGTGGTGAAAGTATGGATGTAAATACCATTCAAGAACTCGTTCAAGGTCTGCAACAAGCCGATGCTTCGGGTGCCACTTCGTTGCCTGTGCGCGACATTTCCCAATCCACCACTTCGGTGGTGGCGGATGAACAAGCAAAACCCAATTATGTGCCATCTAATCGTCGGGTTCGTTTTGAGGAAGAAGAAGATGACGATGAAATGGAATATGAAAGGACTGCGAAAAAGCAAAGTGCTATGAACCGCAGAATTGAAACCGCCAATTCCATCTACGACGAATTACAGATACCGATTTTACTTGCTATTTTGTATTTTGTGTTTCAACTGCCCGTTATTCGTTTGTTTTTATATAAACACCTTCCTATGCTTTTTGAAAGTGTTGGTGCTGGTTTGGGTGAAGGTATTGGATTGGTTGGTGGTGGTGCGGTTGGTTTTGGCGGGATGCAAATGAACCTGATTGGCCTCTGCCTAACAAGTGCCGTGTTTGGCTTTGGTTATTTATTTTTGTCAAAAATAATGGCATATCTATCCTCATTTTGATGGCGTGTGCGATTTGTATAATTATCGTCCTCTTTGGCTTTAATGTTGCCTTTTACTTTGTTTCTGGCCATTCTTAAAGTAATGGTTCCAACGAATGCTCCTATTATAAGACCTACTATAACTTGTAGCAGGGTGTGGTGTTTGTATATGACACGTTGAAGAATAGTGGCGAAAGCAATCGCAATCATTAGAGCGAATAATGGCACATATGGATAGGCATATAGTTGATTACTGAGATGGGATTGTGGTTGGCTTCTTGATAAAATATGTTGCATAAATGCCAAGACATAGGCGGTGGTTTGGGCGTGACCGGATGGCATGCCGTAGCGGTCGGAACCTTGGCGTTTTCCTTGGGCGGATAACCCAAACTCGTATTGATTAAGGTTGGTTATGGTGTTGATGTCAGTATCTTCACCGATAGTCAAATCCTCTTTGGGGCGTGGTTGTTTGATGAGGGATTTTAGGATGAAATTTAAAAATAAATTAAATGCGGCGCCGACGCCGAAATATTCCAAATATGTTAGTTTGTTGATTAGCCAAAGATAAAGCGATGCTATTGTGAGTAATATGTAAGGACCCAAAACACCGATTGTTTGCCAATACATTTTATTGGGTTTGTTTGGTGTGTTTTCTTTTTTCTTTTATTTTGTTAGTTTTTTGTTTTTTGTTTTTTGTTTTTTGTTTTTTGTTTTTTGTTT
>Ga0233415_10001469_pt1 | contig 10250 bp, 7 predicted proteins | sample Na_anoxic_12_MG_FD_188631 | JGI IMG/M metagenome (GOLD analysis project Ga0233415, IMG submission 188631) | Seawater microbial communities from Saanich Inlet, British Columbia, Canada - Na_anoxic_12_MG | ecosystem: Environmental > Aquatic > Marine > Inlet | place: Canada: British Columbia...
AGGAACTATGTAGGTATCCATCTGATTGTAATCCAATAACAGAGATACTCTATTACTAAAGTTTGTTATCTCGTTCTGGTCTGCAACACTTATCCATAGTACATAGTTACGCTCAGTTATATCTAAAGCCTCCATCATGGCAGCAAAGCCCGGATTAGGCTCAAAGGTAGCCTCAAAGGTTATTTGTTCAGGTCCTGTGATTGCTGCCCTGAGCCATTGCACATTCATGGTATTGGCATCCTTTGAGTATCCAAAAGCAGTAGTAAGTGGAAAGGTCATAGGAGTAAATCTGTATGCATTGCTGACAGTAAATGCATCTTGAAAAGTATCAATCTGCCCTCCTGTATTCATTAGCAGATTCTTATAAAAAGGATATTCATTCTGCTTATAATCACTATCCTCAATCGGTATCCATGCAAAACCAAACTGAAACTTAGTCTGCCCGGAAAGATTCAATATTCTGTCTATTACTGCAGTTACTTTTATGTTATTCTGATGGTCAAGCTGAGTAACTGTGACACCTCCTGCAGGCTGTGATAGGTCTGTATGTTGCTGATAAGTCAGAGAAACAATATTAAAATCATTCTCAAGCCCGTTATAATTCTCATCAAACCAGCCTGTATTACCAAGCTTATCAGTATTTGACATGTCATTCTTAATCTGAATGTTGGGATTATTGTATACAGGCATCCCAATTATTTCGAAATTATCTGTTAAGGATGCAGCGTCAAACACCTCTCCCGGAGCAACTCTATCCTCAAGATTTGTAATGTCCTCAAAGAAACTACTAAGCATAAAGACTAATTCAATCTCATATACATGTTTTATATTGTAAAATGTAGGACCTAAATAGGTACATTTTACATAAGCTATAGACATCCCTGACTGATTGCCTAAAGGCAGCATGTTTCTTGGCAAGCCTATAGGCATAATAGATAAATCATCAGTATTCTCTAATAAGAACTCTGATAAAGTACCATCTATAAAACTACTCAGGTTATTGGATGCACTCTCTGAGTTTTCTAAGTGCCCATAATTAAACCTTATGCCCTGTGGTTTTTTCTCTGTGTAGATAACTACATTAACTATGTTAAACTCTCCACTATTTACAGGCAGAATCTGTGACCAGGCACCAAAGCCTGCAATAGGATTTCCTGATGTTCCATCTACTATGTAAGCCTTATTATCTTCTATCCTCCCGATTCTCATCACATCTCCCGGGAAAGGAACTCTATTAAAGTTGTCTACAGGAGAGGCAGGATTAGTTGTATCTCTATGTATCCATTGGAGCACTACACTATCACCCTCTGCAAATCCATACTCATTCCAACTCTTGCCATTGGTCAGAGTCAATAAATCAGGATCATCTATAAAAAGACTGTTGGTAGTATCAAACTCTATGAATACACCAAACTCAGCCTCAAGAGTTAGCCTCTGCCAGTCTCCTGTATTGCCTAACAGCCAATTAATGGCAGTATCCTGTGGTCTAAAGATAGAGGTATACTCCCTTTTTAAAATTTCAACGCCCATTATTTAAGTTTTTAGTCATTATCTTAATTTCTGCATCTACATTCTCCCCCTTTTTAGCTTTAGAAAACAGCTGCTTTATCCCTGCCACTTGCACTTGTATAGCTTGCAACTGCTCAGGAGTTGCCTGCTGCATCAATGCCTGCATAGTGATATCTATACTCTTCTCTGTCGCTCCTATTATTGCATTAGCTTGCTTTACTGTAGATTTTAAATGCTCTAAGCTTTCATGTATTTTCATAAGAATGTAATATTAAAATTGTCATCATAAAGCCTATTCACTCTATAGTTAATTGTAGCAAAATTGTTCCATATATCCCACTCAAGGGATTCAATCTCTGCAGGCTCCCCCTGCACTGTCTCCACCTGATTAGAATCAAGTAAATTTACAAAATCCTCAAAACAAAAAGGTATTTTCTGCTCTCTGTATATCCAGTATTGATTATGCTTACCATTAATCTGCTTAAAGCTATTGATATAATGGTAGTTATTCCATAGATTCCCTGCACTTATTATGTTCCTCTGGTCTAATTGCAGATTGCTCCCTGCCATTACTACCATTTTAGGACTACTCAGGAAATGTGATGAGCTATGCAGAGCTCCTATCCTGTTTGTTATCTGCCCGGATAAGCTCTGTGGGTTTCCTAACTGCCCGGTAAGAGCATCTACTGCACTCACCAAAACCTTAACCACCTCCTCAATAACTGTTAACTTATCCTTTCTTAATCCCATTGTTATAGGTATCCCTACCTCTTGCAGTCCTGTCAAAGACTTTAATTTGTCATTATTCGTGACCTTTGGAGACAAAACTGCTTGAAAAACTCTGCCATTTTGGTTATCAAGGGTATTTAAGTCCTGAGAATCAAAGCTCCAGTTGATATTGTATGAGCTTTTTAGCTCATCTGTATTGAAAGTATTGTTATCTATCAGCTTCTCCTGGTCTATAAATGTATCCGGGATTACATAGCCTGTGCTCTTGATAAAGAAATCTCTCCTCTCAAAGATAAACTTACCATCCTTAAGCTGAAAATCTGCATTAAACATCTCTTTAAATGTCCTGATTACTCCTGCAAAGGTATCTGTAGCATCCTGCTGTGATGGTACTCCTGTCTCCCTCCATGAGGCATCTGCTCCTGTGGGTTTCTCTCCTCCTCTGTGATTCTTTGATGGTAATAATACCCATCTATTTCCTCCTTTCTCTATATCATCTAACAGAGTACTCTCTAAGGTCAGATTAAGATGCTGGCAGGCTTTCACAAAGAGACTCTTTACTGTCATACCTAAGTGGTATCTCTTTGGAGGTAAAAGCTCCTCTATGATACTTTCTGTGAGCTTGACCAGAGCTACCACAATAGCCACTGTATAGGCAACTTGAGCCACAAGCTTGAGCGCAGCAAGGATTATGTTCCCTATATCGTATGCAGTAACTACACCTGCCCCAAAGCCTGCCGACACACCCACAACAGGGACTGCTGCATCTGTCAAATCACTAACCCTGTCTGCAATCGCCTTTATTGATTCTACAAGTTCTTTTGTCATCATAAAAGTGCTCAAACTTAGGATTAGCAGCTGAGCTCCATCAGGTATATAATTAATTACCATTGGTACAGAAACAAAGTCCGTATCACTTATGATCCCTTGATTCTGTAGGTACCTATAACTGAATCCATCAGCCACCTCATTAAGCCAATCACTACCCTGCTCCCTCTTCAAAGTACATTCTACCTCGCATGTATCAACAAAGTTCACTCCTGCAGAAAAGTCCAGGTATCCCTCAAAGGATGTTTGTGTATTAAGTGGACCTATCTCAATTCTGTAAGGATCCCCCTCAAAAAACCCTACACCACCACTGAGCCCAGAGAGTATTCTATCTCTCAAAGCTTTCCCCTCATCCCCTACCAGAGTGATAGATGATACTGTGATATTCGCTGCCTCCTTTTTTCCTGCCCAGTCCATAGTGATTTTAGCCTGGTCAAAGTCTCTCGGATTAACTAATACCCCATTCCTGTAGTGTCTAATGTCAGTCATTATAAACGTTTTCTCTGTTTACTTACATTTGTCATCCTATTGGATGTTACTCTTTTGGCTATGTCTACAAAGTAATCTGTCATTTGCAGGATGTCAAAATCATTCTTAGGTACTGATTGGAATGCTCTGCGCATGGCTCTCATCTCATCCTCAAGTCTTGCAAAGTCATTAGGTCTGCCACTCATTCCTTTTTTAAAGTTATCAGCTTGACCATTATATAGATTCTGCTGCAGAGGAGAGTAGAAATAATCACTCATAGCCTCTCCAAAGTCTCCACCGGACTTACCAGCTAAGCCATAACGCTTAACATCATCTGCAGTAACCACGAACTCTCGACCATGCACAACCCCTGCAACATCAGATGTACCTTTATCTCCAGTATATCCACCCTCTTCAAATCCAGCCTCTAATGCCTTTAACAAACTAAAATCTACCAAGCCTCTGGACAATGCATTGCTATCTCCTGAGGCAGCATAAGCACTCACTAAGTTTATTAGTGCAACAAATTCTGCAGCTTGTTTTGCTTTCTTCTCTGCTCTGATTCTCTCTGCCTCTCTTTGTGCTAACTGCTCCTGCTCAAATTTCAGAGTATTGGATAGTCCTTGCTCTGCTCTTTTCCTTTGTGCCTCCACTGCATCCGCTTGGGTTTTTACTGCATCCCCTGCAGCATCTGCCTGCTTCTCAAAGGTTGCAACTATGGCAGCTCCTATCTTTTCAGAGGTTGCCTGTATTCCATCAAGTAGCTCCTGAGTAGCATCTTTCTTTTTTTGGAGTCTGTCTAACTCATCTTTTTGTCTCTTCTGTGCTGCTGCAGTATCTTTCTTTTGCTGGTCTGCCATGTCTTTTTCATTAGCCTTTACAGCATCTTTTGTATTTTTAGCAGCATCAGCTAACATCTTTGCCTCCTCTTTTGCTTGCTTATCTCTTAGTTTTTGTGCCTCAAGTATTATCTTTTTAGCATTATCCTCTATTATTTTGTTCTTTCTGTTCTCTGATGCTTCCAATTGTTCCTCTGATAGCTTCTGATTTTTAGCCTCAAGGTCTAAAAGCTCCTGTCCTGTTTCAGTTCTAAAGGCAATTACCTCTGCAGAGTTTTCTCCCCAAAGGTCTATTAGTGTCTCCTCCTGAGTCTCAAGGAGTGCCACATAAGCACTAAAATCCTTTTCCCTCTGCTCATTGATGGCTTTAGCTTTTATCTCCTCTAATCTTATTAACATCTCTGTCCTGTCCTTGATGTTACTCGCTTCTGCTTTCTCTATCTTATTCTGCAGGGATACAATAGCATCTACTCTTAAACTTAAATTTTGCTGTAATTTTATCTGTATCTGTAGCAGTTTGTTTTGTCTCTCCAGAGAGCCCTCTCTTCTTTTTGCTGCTGCTGCTGCTTTCCTTTCTATCTCATCCTGCTCCTTTTCAAACTCTGCAAACTCATCCCGGGCTTTCTGTGCTGCCTCTGTGTATATCTTTTTAACCTGGTCCCCATTGACAATAAGATTCTTTAGATTGTCACTTATCTGCTTATCAAGGTCCTTGATTTGCTTTTGCATAACAGAGGTATCTACTCCTGTAGCTCTCAAAAAAGCCTCCTGCATCACTAATGTTAACCTCTGAACATCTAAGGACATATTAGCAAATATTGCCTTAATATGTGCTCCCCAAGCTTCAAACAAAGCAGAGATCCCTGCCAGGATTGCAGGCATATCCATCAGAACATCAATTACTCCTGTTACTGCCCACTTAATCCCATCAAATACTGCCCCCAAAGCAGTACCCTCTCCTGCTGCTGCAGATATTTTCTCTCCAAAAAACTGAAACATTCTTACTACTCTCTGAACTATAGGTACTATAAAGTTAATTATAGCAAGTCCTATCTCCTTAAGCTTATCCCTTACTGCTAATATAGTATTCTCAAACCTCTCAAAATCTTTATTACCCTCCTTGTTAGCTTTGAAAATATCAACAAAAGCACCTCCTACTTTCCTAAGACCATCAACCATAGTCCTACCTATAAATAATCTTGCAGCCACCTTACCTAATTTACCCAGGGATTGAGTATAATTACCTACATTTCTCCTTGTATCTCCTGTCTGTTTCTCTAATTTCTTGAGCTGATTGGTTAGTTTTAGCTTATCTTTAATGAGTGCTTTACCTACTTTTGAGCTTTGTAACTCCTCCTTACTCAGCTTTTTCCATGCCATAGTAGTTAAGGCTAACTCTGCTCTGAGCTTCTCAATCTGTCCTACCTCTTTACTTTGCAGGATAGCCATCTGTTTAGCTCTCTGGACTCTCTCCCTATTTAATATTTTTTGTTTCTCTCTATCTATTAATTCATCTCTGGTCAAGTCAGAAAGTTTCTTCTTAGTCTTAACTGCTTTTTTCTCCTCTGTATCTAATTTCTTTTTTGCTGCTGCAAGTTTCTCCACTTGCTTTACTGCCTCTTTTAGAGCTTTCTCATCATTGGGATTGACAAGGTCAAGCCCTGCCTTAGCATCTTTTGCAAGGTCTGCAAGCTCCTTTCTTAGCTTATCTATGTTGTCAAAGATGATATCAAATGTATCATCTTCCCCAATCAGGTCACTATATTTTATTACACTATCAGCCATTGCTCTGCTTTTTTTTGATGTAGTCTAAAAGACTGTAAAATCTAAAGGTGGTTATATTCTCCAGGTCCTCAGTTGTATGCTCCCGGACCGATAGCATGAACTCCTCAAAAGATAACTCTATCTCTTTTTCTGCACTATTCTCTATATTTAAGTTCCAATATGTAGGATTAATTAACCTGAGTAGCTCATTAGTTGCCTGACTATTGCTCTGCTCTGCATCCTCCTCCTCTAATATTACGGATAACTGCCCCTTAAGTTTCTTAATTAACGCCTGATTATAGATGATATTCTGCCCATTAAACTGGAGAGGAAAGAATATTTTGAGCTCTTGCTCAACTTTTTTTTTACAGAATCAGCATTATGATCAAGCTCCTTTTTGCTCATCCCTATGTTTTGCAGGACCTCCAAAGTATTCTGCAGTCCGGATGTAGTGATATCATTTACCTCCACACCATTAACACTCTTAACCATTGCAGCCAAAGCCAAGCCCTTAGGCTCTAACTCTGCCTGACTATATGAGTAGGCTAACCGGGCATTGCTCAACTCCCTGACAGCTTTATCAGATTCTTTTGCCTGAATAAATCCCATAGCTCTGTCTATCCTTTTGATGACATCAGCCATAGAATTGCCTACCTCATTAGCTCTCATCATTTCTTTATTAAATTTCATGTAACGTCTATGAGGCATCTCCTCTATAGAGTCATAAAACTTAACCTCTGTCTTTTTCTTTTTGAATATTATCATTTCTTTAGGATGTTGGATAGTGCTGCAGACATTGGACCGTATAAAAGTATCAGATGATTCTGATGGTGCAGAGCTAAGATTATAGCTAGTGCAGTAGCTGTATGTGATTCCATGCAGAAATCACAATTAGTCAACTTGTCTATTATTTTATATTTGAACTTGTTATATAGTCTTACTGGTATGCTTTGTTTGTACATGATACACATAAGCCACCAAAAAACCAAAAAAAAGATTATAAACTCTGTTAAAAATGTCATTCCTCTGATGGTGTTGGACTGTCAGGGAACCAATCTGAGCCTATCCATTGAATCAAATTCTTTTCCTCCTGTGTTAATATTGACATGATAACATCATAATACTTTTTATTTTCTGATATTATTAATGCATATTTTGAACCATTAGGATACTCAATCAAATTAGCATACTTAACAGCATTATAAACTAATATACTATCCTCTAAAGCATTGCACAGCTTAATACAGATGTCATTAAGCAACTGACTGCCTGTGTCTACTAATCCTATCATACTATTGCGTATTTATTTTTTAAATAGTTCTCTACTATTATTATTTCAGCATCAGATATCAAATTTTCGTAAATTATGATTTCGTATATTTCTCCCTCAAAAGTTTGTGCAGAATTAAAAAATTGACCTATAATGTTATAATTGTTACCAAGTGATTGTGATCCCGAACTTGTATTAACTAACACACCATCTCTTTTTGCCTCTAAATTTGTGTTTGTTTTTTTTGTTGTCAATAGAGTACCATTTGCTCCGCTTACTCCAAAACTTGTAACAAGGCTTGGAGTAGCCATGTTTATTGTATAAGTATTCGTTACAAAACCTGCAAATGTATCTACAGCCAATAAAGACATAAAGAGAGATCCAGCAATTCCATGTGATATCACACCTAAAGTGATAATATTTGCAAGCTGCCCCCCTGTTGCTGGAGCATTTTTCTTACACACAATAAAGATAACACCCTCATTTGCAACAAAAAAGCTTGCTGACTTTGCTAAAAAATTAGGACTGGTAAAAGACAAACCCGGCTTGCTATTTAGCCCGGAATCTATAAAAGTGGGCTGATTAACAAAAACACCCTGCACAAAATCATTGCTTTTACCCGACTGGTCCTGCCATAAAGAGACAGGATCCCCATTAGAAACAATCCCCCCATTAACTCCAGCATCTCCCTTTAGCCATAGTGACATGCCCACCAAAGGAGGATCCGGAATAGGAACTATCAACGGAGTAGGACATGTCTCAGGTAGTTTTATTGTACAGTTGAATCTAAAGTGAGATAGTGGAGCTTTCTCTAACTGCGTAGCATCTGCTAAATCAAACTCACTGTACACATTATCAAACTGAAAATCTACAGATGTGATGCTTAGCTGATAGGCTGAGCCCAATAAATCCCTTGTCAATACATCCCGGACCTGAGACACTAATATCTGCTGAAAGATTTCTGTCTGCAGGAGAGCATCATTGATAAGCTCCATGTTTACAGAGAATATAATAGCAGTATCATAGCTTAGGTAGGAATACATGCCCGGCTGAAACTGTGAGATAGTCTCCTTTACGACATAAAAAAAGCATTGCCCCTGCTTATCATTGTCAGGAGAAAGGTTGATGTATCTGTGTGAATTGTTCTGCTCTCCCAGGTACGCCTCAGGATAAAATACTGTAGTACCATTGCGAGCATCTAAGTTCTTATAAGTTCTACCATAGCCATTAGTCAACCATGTCAATCCTGTCTCTAAATGTGCCTTAATATCCAATATAGCAGCATCAATCTCCACTGCATTGGTAGGTACGGGCATGTTAGGATTTTGCAATAATATCATCAAAGTTCTTTTTAATGGTTGGTATAGTATAATTCTCTAAAAACTTAGTCCAATTCTCTTCATCAAGTCCCAAAATATCAGCATACTTATCAACTAAATATACAGAATAGCTAATGATTGTCCTAATTACTGCATCATTTTTCCCTGCAATAATCTCTAAGGAGTTGTAAAATGCTCCCGTATCAAATAGAGTTACCCTGTCTGTGGGCTGTAATTTCTTTCTCTTTATCTTTATGGTAGAATCTGCATAGGCAGGTTTTATGTCTATACCTTTGGAGGTAATCCCCTGGTACATCTGCTCTTGTGTCTGCAGCTCTTTAATTATTTGTTTGTTCTGGTCTATGGACTCCTGTATAGAGCCATTAACAGCATCTTGTATCTCTGATATTGTCCTCTTCAGGTCATTTAATATGCTGTCATCAAATCCCATTATACTGCTCCATATGATGCACCCTTTCGAGCGCATGGTACACATGTACCGTTCATGTTTGCCTGATCCAAATTAGTAGCCTTTACTGCTCGCTCTACCTGAGCCCAGAAAGGCACCTGTCTTGTATCACTATCTCCCTCAAGGTCCCGGATGATATTTATCTGTACATTCTGCTCAATGGCAGATACCTGGCTACTTGCTTTCATCATCTCAAGGACTTTGAGAGCAACTATTTTGCCTAAAGCATTGGTCATTGTAGCTCTGTTATCTATCCAAAATTGAGTAAGATTGCACTTGATAGAGATGTTAAAATTAAATCCATAGTTATTATCATAGGTATAAATCATATCATCAGTATCAAACATAGTACCCACTGCAGGGACTTTTGTTGAATCAATATAGAAAGGAGACATCTGCACAAATCTTGCAACAGAATTATATTTTGTGCTCCTTACTCCTCTGTCACATGTTCTGCAGTATCCGTTTTTCCAATTTAAAGAATCATACTGAATTGCTTGTCCAATCAGGTCATCCTGATAATAGCCAATATACCATACTCCTCCGGATGTATCACCACCATCAGAATAATCAAGGATGACATTTTCAGATAACCATGTGAATGAGTTTGCAGAGGTAGAGGTAAAAGTAAAGGTAGATACCACAGACTCCTGCAGAGAGTTGTATAAATATAGAGTTAATGTAGGCTGTGCTGCAGTAAGATACAGACCTATTCTGTGAATCATCGCCCTAAGCCCTATTGATGGCTCCATGTAGAATTCTACTCCTACAAATCTGCTCTCATTAATTATTGGCTTATTTTTTAAGACATTATCATAGATAAGATTGTTCCTTGCAAGGTCCATGCCTGCATTATTCAGCTTCTTTTGTACTACTAATTTCTCAAGTAGTTGGTTAAGTGCTGAGGTCTCTATATCATCTAAGAACGTCTCAAGTGCATAGTTAGATGGCAATAAAGCTTGTATGTAATCAAGTCTTACAGATGGATGATAGTCTTGGTAGTACTGTCCCGATTCTGTACCCGTTAAGGATACAGGCAAGGCTGGTATCTCTGT